>Ga0116152_10001240_pt1 | contig 21054 bp, 19 predicted proteins | sample AD_UKC119_MetaG_FD_89894 | JGI IMG/M metagenome (GOLD analysis project Ga0116152, IMG submission 89894) | Active sludge microbial communities of municipal wastewater-treating anaerobic digesters from Hong Kong - AD_UKC119_MetaG | ecosystem: Engineered > Bioreactor > Anaerobic > Digestate...
AAGGCCTGTGCGAGAGCTTGCTTTCGCTTACAGGCCTTTTAATAAAAATTAGTCGGTACGCAGTACCGGCGTTTTTTGTTTTGATGGCGCCCCCCCAAACCTGGCTCACGGTGAGCGAAGCGAGACGTAGCCCAGCGGAAACTAACCAAAAACAGTTTAAAATCGCTCTGACGTAACTATTTTAGTAATTTCCGAGTAATTTTCAGGCGATTTTTAGTATAATCGGGTAATTCTCAGGTGAATCCGAGTAAAATCTGGTAATTCTCAGGCGATTTTGAGTAAAATCCAGTAATTCCCCGTAATGTTCAAGTATTTTTAAAGTGATTTTGAGTAATTCCAAATATTTCCGGGAGTGTGTTCAAATAAGTGTGTCATTTCGGACATATCTGATATGATTACTATTCCGCCACAAACGGCGCCACTTATTTCGGCCCAAACAGTGCCACTATTTCGGAGCAAAGAGTGCCACCCTTCTGGCCGTTAATTTGCCAGCGTATTTGAAACAATCAAAAATTCCCTAACTTTGAGTAAAATCATTTTTGAAATGGTTGAAAAGATTTATCATTTTGAACTGAAAGATTACCGTCCCGACGGCGTTAATATAGAAACGCGGACTCCGTTTGTATTGCTTATTGGTGAGTGGGAGGTTGATTTCTACGAGGCAAACAAACCTTTCAAAGCCAATTCCGTTCATGGAAACTTTCGGTTTATGAAATTGCTGCAGAACTCGTTTTTAATGGAGAATAACTACCGCCTTGGATTTGATGAGATTGACGGAGAAATAGATCTGGATGCCGCAATAAAAATGGATTTCCCGGCCTCGGAGTATCAAACAGTGTATGCCCTGGGTTCATGTTTTGACGAAGACGAAGCCTTGTTTCTGATTTCAGATGAAACCCTTCCTGATGGGGTAGCACTCTTGAAATATACACCTGATGCGGACAACGATGATCCGGAGTCCGAAATCAATCCGGCCGGAGTTGGCGAAAATGAATTAAGCAAGTCAATAAAAAAGAAAGTGTAGAATGAAAAAGATAAGTGTTATTGCTTTTGATGCGGATGATACGCTATGGGTGAACGAACCGTATTATCAGGAAACAGAAAAAATGTTTTGCGCAATGATGCATGAATATGCAACACCGGAGCGGGTTTCAGAAGTTTTATTGCAAACTGAAAAACAGAATATAGGATTGTATGGCTTTGGGGCAAAGGGATTCACTTTGTCGATGATTGAAACAGCAATGCAGGTGAGCGACGGCAAGGCGCGTGGAAATATTGTTTCCGGCATTATTTCATTGGGAAAAGCATTGCTGGACAAGCCCGTTAAATTGCTTGGAGATGTTCTCACTGTGCTATCGGATTTACACTCCCGATATACGATGGTGATTGCCACCAAAGGTGATTTGCTCGATCAGCAGCGAAAGCTGTCAAAATCAGGCATTGAAAAAATGTTTCATCACATTGAAATCATGAGCGACAAAACCGAAGCAGATTACCAGAAATTGTTGATGAAACTGAATGCAAGACCAGAAGAGTTCCTGATGATTGGCAACTCCATGAAATCAGACGTATTGCCGGTTGTAGCCATAGGAGGCACCGCCATACACATTCCGTATTCAGTCACCTGGCAGCACGAAGCAGAAACAGAGCCGGTTTCACACCCGAAAATTCTGACGGCAAAACGGATGGGAGAGATTCTGGCGATGTTGGAGAATTGATGAGGGATGCGTGCATTTGACAAATTCAAATACAATCTGTTCAACAAGGAAGGGACAGAATTTTTTATTTACTCAAATTTCGATAACGACGCAATCAATTTCCGAAGCTCCTCTTTCTTCTCATTTTTAAGATATCTCATATATGAGCCAAAAAATATTTTGGAACCCCGTAAAGATGTTTCTTTCAATTCTGTATTCATGCGGCCTTCATGGAGCCCTGTAATATATTTCATCTGTGCTGAATACATATTGTCAGTCATTGAGCTGTCTTCTAACTTATAACCCATCCAAATCTTTTGGTTAGTCGGATTTGCATCATCTGGGGCTGCATGATATCCAAAAAATGTTGCAGCTGTTTTATTAAATACCAGAATAACCTTTGGTTGAATGTCTTCAATGATTTCCTGCGTAAGAATCAAATGATCGACAACAAATCTGAGACCCACAGAATCTTTTGCAAATTGCCAGATGTCATACTGATTTGTATTTCGAAAACAAAATAAATCGAGATAGTCAATCGAGTTCTTGTTTTCACACTCCCTTACAACATCATGTAATGTTCTGAAATAAGGCGCACTCGCTAAATCATGAAAATGAAAGTTTTTTTCTTCTTTTCCATTGTCGGACGGATTTATCCCGCACAACAGAATCTTTGCATTCAAATTTGGTTTAGAAGATACAAACCCTTTGTCAAGAATTTCATTCAACTCCGGATCTCTCATTTTCCCCTTATACTTTTCGAATAAATCTTTGATTTTGTACAGATACTTTTCTTCAAATGTGTTCATAGTCATATTTTTTCGCAAATTACCAAAAATATTATTCCGGCTGAATTTCTTTTTCAGTTTTCTCCATATTCATCACCATCGCAGGCATCTGATTCAATGAACAAGAAGGGTTTTGTGTTGACGCTGCAGCACATTTGCGCAGAAGGTGATGGCGGTATGAGAAACCGGAAGAACTATTGCCGGTGGCTTGTGCAGACAGATGCGGAAAGCGTGTACACAACAACTGTCTGATTTGTTCCTTGTCGATACAGGCGTTGGCATTCAATATAGAAGCAAGTTCAAGCAATAGTGACTGATTTTCAGTGATGATTTTCAATGCAGCCGAATACGATTCCTGCAACAGCGACTTTACTTCATTGTTAAGTGCACCGTCAAGATCAAGATAGCCCTCATTCAGTATCGGCTGTGGAAGGTTGACCATGCCCGGAAAAGAGCCCATGCCGCGGTTTCGGATCATGGCTGTGGCGCGACGTGTTGCCTGTGAAATATCAGAACCGGACCCAGCCGTAACATGCTCATGACCGAAAATGATTTCTTCTGCAGCAAGACCGCCAAAAAGTGAAACAATTTCATTTTGGATAATTGAAACGGAATGAAATTCCGGCTTCTTGCTGACATCGACAAAGCCATTGACAGAAGCATCGGCAGTGCGTGACAAAATACGATCAGGAATTACCTTAAGCAACACAATGTCAATAACCGCATGGCCTGCCTCATGCACGGCAACTATCGCCTGATTATCATCGTGTTTGATTTTCCGAAGCCGCGCATTTTCCAGATCTACATCATACTTCATTGATCCGCATTGCACTTTACCTTTCATGAAGTTCACTACAACGGTTTCATTGCAGACATCGAAAACGGCCTTATCCGGCTTCTTGCGCAACTTCGACATCTGGTTGATTACCTGGCCAATGTTCGATACGATAAGTTGATTAATGGTTGACTGAATGGGCCTGACACCCTGTGCAGGCGTGACACCTTCTGCAAAAATCATTTCATGAATGCATTTACTGAAAACAAAATCCATATCGTGTTTGTTCAGATAATTGCGACTGATTTTCTTCAGCGACTCTTCGATGATTCGCTTGTATGCGTTGCTGCTTAATGATGGGTAAACCAGATGAATATTTCCAAGCCGCGCAATCTGCTCATGTCGGAATGACCATGACAGAACCATTTTTATATCAGAGCGTGTAATTTTCAGCGATTCCTTATGAAAATCATCGGCGCTCATATCAGGGTTGTAATTCCCGCTCATAGAATAGGCGTCATCAAGATTTCCGATGACAAAAATGACTGATTTGCTGCAATCAAATGTTTTTGGGGTTATTGATTTATGAAAGATCTCTGTAAGAAAATCTACAGTCTGTGTGCCATTCAGAGTGTCAAGATATTCACGTATTTCAAATTCCGTTTTGAATTTTGGCCAGAGAAAGTCCAGTAAATCATCGAGATAGGAATCTGCGACAAATGGAAATTTATTCCCCCTTTCATGTTTGTAGCTTTTTTCCGCATGTCTGTAAAATTCCGAGGACTTCAGGACAGAGTAGTTTCTGAAAATTGACATTCCTGAGGTAACAAATCCGTTTTTAACGGTCACTCCTTTGCTGAGCATAAATTGCGAAGCATAAATCAAACGTTGCAATTTCTCAAAATTGGAAAACCGTATTGTATTAGAATTGAAGCGTCCATTGTCAAGAATATCCCAGACCAGCCTTGTTGCCCGGCTTTCGCGCTCATCTTTTCCTGTAGAACTGGCATTCTGAAATTCATCAAACACCAGAATCATTGGTCTGCTGTTTTCTTTTTCGAGAACATCAGTGAGGGTTTCGCGGATAGTCCAGTTCGAAGAGTTGTCTCCCATGTCGAAACGAAAGAACATTTCGGCCTTTCCAATCAGTTCCGATAGTCTTTTTATCAGCGCAGTTTTTCCAACACCGGTCATCCCCCACAGATTAATTACCAGCGGTCGTTCCTGCATTTCGGGAAACAGCACCCAGGATTCAACAACCCTGCAGACTTCATCAATAATTTTATCAATTCCGAAGAATTCCTTTTTCAGCTCCACGCGCGCGTTTTGCAGCATTTTTCTTTTTTCTGAAAGTTCTTTTTTATTCATCATGGCATTATCGTTTTCTGACAAAGGTAGAAGGTCACTACGCCAAAGCGTGGCGGAGTTGAATATTGAACATGGAACATGTCTTCAACAGGCAGGCAAGGAAGTAGGAAGGAAGAAGCAGGGGTTTTTCAATATAATAGTCTTGCAACCGTAGGTGGCGACATGGAATCATTGCAAAAAGAAAACCCGACGATTCCATGTAAGTCCTTCGGACTAACGATGAAATGTCGGGTTTGAAGAAGATTTTGAAAACTACTTCGGTTTTTATTTTCTGAATTCAAGTAATTTTAGTGTTGCGGCTTCGGTGCAATCTGCAACAGCTTTGGCAAACTGCTTTTTACGCATATCAGACTCATTAAAATCAATTGCAATTACAGAATCTTTAACCGCCGGAAGGGTCTCAAACTTCCCTTTATAACCAGCGTTAAGAATGGTATTGACAGCTTCTTTTACGGCATCTTTTACTTTTGAAACGTCTTCATCCGTCACATTGCCGCGGCCATAATTCAATGCATCAGCAAGAGTGGCTGTTTGTATATAAATGTAGAGGCATCCTTCTTCTAACGGCTGAATGGGTATTAGCTTCGCACGAAGAGTTGATTTCCGATTCTCATTTGTCACAAACAAATACTCAAGTCCTTTTCCTTTTTCAGGATCATATCCTTCTCTGTTGTAGCGAGGTCCCATAAGGATTTGCGGATGTTTGGCCTGTAAATGCTGCAGGGCATTCCGAGCCATTTCATAATGTGTTTCAGATTTCTGCCTGATTCGGATAGCTGCTATAAAAACGGCTAAAACCACTATCAGACCTGCAATGTCTTTGATTGCGTCGAGCCAGTTTTCGTTTCCATAGCCTTTAATATCAAGGTTGATAAAAATAGCAGCAATTCCAACAATGCCGAATACAGCAGTCAGAATTTTTTCGAGATCTTCGTTGTAATAACTAATTAGTTTCATATGATCAGATTTTAAATGCTTTGATTAAATTTTTCGAAGAGTCATATCCCAGTGTTTTATTCCTGAAATAATGAAGCATCTTGTCGGTGTCGCTGTTTGATAGATTTGTTTTTACAATCGCATTGTAAATGTCTTCCCAGGTAATGCGTGTGAAAATCCCGGCATCGGGTTCCTTGATATGTGTGCCGAATTCCCAGAGTATGCTTTGTTCCTTGTCGGCCGGGACCAGATTGGCCAGTAAAAAGCGTTTATTCATCTGTTTCGCCATCCATGTGCCCAGGAGCCAGAAACGAAGCAATTCATATTTCTGATCGCGCACCACTTTTTCGTATGGTGAGTTGAACACCGTATTATACCAACGATTGGCGCCTGTGGTGTAACCGCTTGGTGCTGCAAGATGCCGCGCCAGAGTTTCGCCGCTGCCCGATGTATCGTTGCCCGAAGTTACTTTGGCTTCAACAAAAACAAGCGTGTGATCGGTATTGATGATAATGTCGGGCTCTGAGCCATGCGCAATGGTTTCTCCAAACGTCAGGCGTGCTTCGTTCAGCAACGACCAGCCACAGAAATTTTCTTTCTGCTGCTGATATTCGCGCTGATTAAACGACCACAGCATCAACTCCGCCGTGGTGGTTTGACTGGCGAAACTCTCATTCAGCAAGGCTGGCAACAGGTTCTGCCGTTCCAGATACCGGAACACATTCCAGGTTACAGCGTCTTCGCTGTTTTCGCGCGCAATGCGGCTTTCGCGTTTGACGGTCTTGATGGCAGAAAACAGCTCCATGTCCGAATCATCTGTCCAGAGCAGATTCTCTTCTTCTTTTTCATACTCAAAGGTCGAAGGAGAAATAAATATCCGGTGCTCCGGACATTGAAAACGCGGCTCTTTTTTAAATGAGTTTTTCTGTCGCTCCACTTTGTGCGTACAGCCTGCAACTGGACATTCGACAGTTTGAGCGTCGATGGTGAGGTGAGGTTTTAAATTTGTAATCATTTAGTAATTGAGTTAAGTATTTCTCTTGAATATGCTTCACTATCTCCTAAAAAAGGTCTTTTTGTTACAATGATTTTTGTATTTCCATAGTATGCAACTTGTTGTATCCTTTTTGTTTCTTTTTGGCTACAAATTTCTAACCGGAGTTCTTTAGCAAACGGATCCCACCATTTAAGATTTGTAAGAACCAAACAATAATTTGGCTTTAATTCATCTAACTCCATTTTAACTAATTGAATGGCATACTTTATTTGAAGACCCCGTTCTTTTCCATTGGGATTTCCTTTATGAGGAGAAATTTTATATAAGTTAGACCACACAACAGAATCAGCCCAGGATCTTGTTTCTCTGCTATAATTCATTTTATCAGACACAGTCTTATAAACAACATTCCAAAAGAATGAACTATATGCCCTGTATTTATCAATGTAATATCGCTTAAACTCAGCTTCTGCTTTTGACTGTCTCAAAAATTTGTCGTATTCTGACTTGCACCACTGTACATTGACCCAATCAAGTGGACCATGATTATCATATGGAAAATACGAATTTGAATATTCCTTAGATTTTTTGCAAACACCTATTGTGGATTTTTTGTCACTAACTAAAAATGCACTGTCATCATGCCACCCATTCACAGCTTGTCCGTAAACCAAAAAATCCAGAGGTTGGTTTTTTTTAACCCCGAAACTGGGGTAAAAAGCATAGTACTTGGTGTTTGCATTGTCAGAGTTGTCACAAAAGTTTTTAACCATACTTGTAAAGCATCGGTCATACGTTTCTGACAACATGTTCTCACGAATTTTTATTGACTCTTTATTAATCATAATGGTTTTTCGCAAATTAATAATCTCTCTCCGCCAAAACACGGCGTAGTTAAAAATCATTTATATTTCTTTGCCATGGCATCAATGGTTTTCTTTATGTCTTTGACAAGCCATGCGGGTTCCAGCACCTGGGCCCGGTCGCCCAACATGAGCAGTTGCTGTTTGAATTCGAAGTTGGGCTTTATCCGAAGGCTGATGCGGAGCTCTTTGGCGTTATCAATCAATATCTTTTGCGAAGCATGCAATGGCAGCGCTTTCAGATATTTCCCCTGAAAAGGATCGACCGAAATCACCACTGTTTCTACCTTCCTGTCGCTGTAGGTCAGTCCAACAATGTGCTCGAAATCATCAAGTGGATTAAGTTTTTTATCGTAACGAAAACTTTCCGCCAGCATTTTCAGGTCGTCCATGCGGTCAATGCCAAAGGTCCTGAAATCATTCATGCCCGCGGGAATGCCGATCAGATACCAGCGGTTCTGATATTCTTTCAGCAGATAGGGAGCAACTTTGAACTGATATGATTTTCCTGTTCCAAAATTCTCATGTTTAAAACCAACCATCTTTTTGCCACGAATGGCCTGCAGAATGGTTTTCAGGTGTTCAGTTCCCCGCAACCGCCCCTGCGAATCAAAAATAATATGCTTCAGGGCCTGCTTGCTGTCACGCAGACTGTCCGATAAAATGCCGGCCGTACTGATGATTTCGAAAAACCGCATGGTAGATTCAAAGTCGGGCGACAACTCATAATCTATGTAATATCCGCCCTCAGTGCGGTTATACAAAACTTCAATGCCAAATTCAGTGCGTATCTGTTCAATATCGCGCTGCAGCGTCCGGGTCGAAATTTCAAAATCAGACTCGTGCAGAAACGACTTTATTTCTTCAAAGGAAGGATACGATGATCCGCCCGTTTTCTGTAACAATAATAGCCATCTGTGTAGGGTACCCTGGTATGACATGGATAAATAAATAATTTTTGTAAATATACAAAATGCGATCAATCTCGTGAAAAGTTGATATTACTAAAGAATTTTTTTAATCATCTCCCCCAGTTTCATAATATGATATTGCTGCAAATCAGCTTGCGCTTCTTCTTCGTTACCCAGCAACCGATGCAGGTTGCCACGGCATTCCCATGCGGTAGCATATTCTTTATTCATTTCTATCGCACGGTTGAATTCAAACATTGCATCGTCGAAACGTTGTTCACTGATGTATAATATTCCGCGGTTGACAATGGCCGGGACATATACAGGATTAAGTTCCAGCGCAGTTTGCAGATCTTCTCTGGCGCTGTCAATATTCTGAAGGATCAGAAATATTTCGCCTCTTTCATTGTGAAACACGCTGCTGCTGCCGAACTTCATTATGGCCTGCTGTGCGGTCTGCAAAGCATTGTCGTACTCCTGCTGCTTTTTCAAAGCAACAATTTTATACTGCCATGCGCGTTCATCATCCGGCAAAATCCGCAAATGATTTTCAAGCATCTCCATTGCGTCTTCCATCTGTTTTCCCTTATTAAACCGCTGAATAATCGTAATGGCACATTGCAAATATATTGTCGGGTGATTTGGTTCAGCGGCAACAAATGCTTTGAAATATTCATCGGCATAAGTGAAGCGCGACGAAGCAATTTTAGCCATCAGGGCTTCATAATTTAGTTCCTTGCTTTTTTCCGGAAAATCAAACAACGCCATTGGCATTATTGCGTCAGGTGAACGCCGCGCATAAATCAGCCTCATATACTGTTCATATGCAAGTTCGCGGTCACCACACAAGCAGTTCAGATGCGCGGCAAATTTCAGCACAATGCCATGGTTCGGATATTTTTCAAGCAGCTCACTAACAATCCCAAAGCCTTCCTTCAGCTTTTCCGCATCGCGTGAATGCCGCTCTACAAAATCAAGCATAACATCCTTTGCAAAATGAAATGAATTGTAATACTGATCCAACGTAAGATCCAAGCCCGAGCACTCCGGAAACCCAAGGATTTCCAGGACTTTCAGAAGTTTTTCGCGCACTTCTTTGTCAGCGGGGTTTGGGAGTGGGTAGATGATTTTCATTGGGGATAAAGGTAAGGATAAAGTGTTTGTTTCAAACGAAGTGCTCAATTTCCGACGCCAGTATTTTATTTGAGGATAAATGTTCAGAAACTATTACTTGAGAAGAATGAAATTCATGAAATTTCAAAAAGCAAGTTCTGTCCGATTCAGGCTAAAGACAGGCTCTTGCACATTCAGAAACCGCGATACAGCACTGAAAAAAGCTTACAACTTTTACAATTTATGATAAGGCACTGCATCTTCTCCCGATGACACTATATCAACATAATCCAATCTGGACCGTAAATTCATAAAGCAGGAAAACCTTCTGACTTGCTTTAGCAGCATATATAATTTGTTTTCTATATCATTAATGTTTTGTCGCTCATCTAAACTTAAAGTAAAACCACCTGACTTAAGGGGCTGCAAAATGCTTCCAACTGGATCAACAACATTTACACAAACAATGGCCCTGCCAAAATAGTCTTCGGAATAAATTCTGCGAATTTTCCATGAGTTAACTACAAAATCATCAATTGAGTGACCTTGCAAATCTAAAAATGAAAATGAAAACTTCTGCGAAATTAAGTTCTGTGAATTATCATGCTTAATTAATAAGCGGTAGGTAACTTCATTATATGGCTCCTCTGAATCATAATTGTCAAAGTCGGCTGTATACTCAAATATTTTCTTCATGTTCGAAATATTAAATTTTACTGGCAAATATAATAATAACCAGAAAATAATCCATCACTCCCAAAGGTGTTGGATTTTTAAACTGAGTTATAAACAAATTGATGGACAGCTTGATTATAATAGAATAAACATTGAAATACTTAATTCGTCTAGCAGAGAAAAAGTCAGTCTTACTTGGGCAGAATTGATAAAAGCAGCCATGGAGGAGTTTAAGATAGAAAATAACATTGGACCAGACTTGAAAGGCAGAAAGAGCCAAGAGGAAGAATAAGAGAGAAATTGAGCAGAAAAAATGCAGGGCTAAAAACATTCATTAATACATCCCAAACCACATCCACCAAATAAATAATTTTTAGTACCTTGCCGATTAAATGGAAAAGAATCCACTATATACTATTGGCCATGGGCACAGGAAACAAGAGGAGTTTCTTGAACTTTTGAGAAAATTCGAAATTCTGTATTTGATTGATGTGCGTTCTCAGCCATATTCTAAGTTTAACCCCGGCTTTAACCAATCGGAGATAAAAATATTTCTTGAAAATAATTCAGTAAAGTACGTATATATGGGAGACACTCTCGGTGGTATGCCAAAGGACATTTCCTGCTATACAATTAGAGGAAATGTGGATTATGAAATACTGAAGACAAAAGAGTACTTTCTAAACGGAATTGAGCGGCTAAAAACAGCATATAATCAGAATTTAAAAATTGCCATTATGTGTAGTGAAAGCAAGCCTACAGAATGCCACCGGACAAAACTAATTGGGCGAGTGCTTAGCGAACAGGACATTTCTGTTGTTCACATAGACGAAAAGGGGAATTTGAAAGACCAAATAACCGTAATAAACGAGCTAAACAAAGGTTGCGCTGAAATTGATTTATTTGGTGAAAAGAAAAATACAGCTTCAAGAAAAACACATTAATAAAACATGAAAATCTATACTATTGGCGTTTACAACTCAACAGAACAAGAGTTTTTTGAAAAATTAGTGGCCTCACAAATTGATACTTTTTGTGATATACGTCAGCGGCGCGGCGTTCGAGGATCAAAATATGCTTTTGCAAACAGCCTCCGACTACAAAAAAAACTGGCAGAATTAAAAATTAAATACCTGTATGAGCCTGGTTTAGCGCCTACATCTGAAATTCGAAGTTTGCAAAAGGAAGTTGATTTGAAATTGGGCGAGCAAAAAAAAGACCGACAACATTTAGGAAGTGTTTTCGTGCAGGAATTTAATAACCGCATCCTGAGCAACTTTAATTTTACCCGGTTTAATTCCGCTTTAATTGCTGAAGGTGCTGATAAAGTTGTGTTTTTCTGTGTTGAAGAACTGCCTGGTGCATGCCACAGATCATTAGTCGCCAACAAGATTAAAAGTGAGTTTATGTATGACGTAAAACATTTATAACATGGAAGTACTAATTGTTGCTAAAACACATATGAAAAATGGCGTTTGTGTTGGTGGGTATGATATTACTAATAAACGGAATGTGCGTTTATTAGGGCCCAACGCCGAAAACCAGCCATTTGATACAGATCTTAATGTCGGTCAGGTTTGGGATATTGCATACTCAAATAGAGAAACAATAATTCCTCCACATATCGAAGATGTTCTTATTGCTTCCAGAAAATTTTTGCGTACAGAAAGTAATATGTACTCTTTTTTAATAAAATCCGCACCCATTTGGAGAGGAGATCCTACATGTATTTTTGAAGGAAAGGTGGATTTTCCTCGTGGAAAAAGTTGTTTTATTCCAAATCCGCAAAATCTCCCATCCCAAAGTGTTGGATTTTGGATATCTGATGATGATCTTTTTTTAACTATTTTCAGTGACCAGAGACATTATTATTATTTCAACGAGTATGGAGATGTTTATACTATACCTTTTGTTGGATTTCAGCCTGTGCAGAAAGTAATTAAAAAAGGTTCAATCATTAGAGTGTCTTTGGCAAGATGGTGGAGCCCTCCGGGCTCAAATAGTGACAAAAAATGTTATTGTCAAATGTCTGGTTGGTACGATGTGGGGTAAGACCTGAAATAAATAATTGAATTTAATCAAGCGGCATTCCATCCAGCGTACCACTATTATTAAAATAATTCCTGATTACGTGCGTTCATAGAGCTCTTTCATTCCTCGAATCCTCATTTTCATTTTTTCAACCAAATGTTCCGGAGCACTTACTTTCACATTTTCCCCGTACGACAGCACCAATTGCTCAAATTCATAATTAATCATCAGGTTCAATCTGACTTCCAGACAATCCGGTGATAACCACTTTGCCTTTTGAGAACCATGAATAGGTTTGGTTTCAATGTAATTTCCGGAAAGCCCGAAAAACTTCAATATCACTTCTTCAACTTTCCCGTTTTCCGGAATTGTAACGCCAACAATGTCATCAAAGAATTCGTCCCAGTTCTCGTCTGTTTTCAAATATTTTGCTCTTGTCAACTCTTCAGTAGAAACAACACGATCCAAAGCAAGAGTCCATATTTTATTCTGCTGCATATTCAGCCCCAAAACAAACCAGCGATTGTTGTATTGCTTGAGATAATATGGATGAAATTCGATTTCAATAGGCGATGGCGCATCAAATGGATGGTATCCGATTTTGAGAACATGTTTAAACATTATCGCAGAATAAAGAATGCCAACATATTCCACTCCCTTTAAGTACTCATTGTTGTCAAAAGAAATCACTGAGGGTTGATTTAAATTGTTGTCCATCCCTTGCTGTAGCTTTGGTATCAGCTCATAAACCCACTCAAACTGCGGCATTCCTTTGAATTGGCTCAGAATTGAAACTGCATCTTTAAGCTGGTTGATTTCTACTTCGTTCAAAGGCATATTATTGATTGAGAATGACATGTCGGCATACCGATAATACACTTTATGCCCCTCCCTGACCTTGTTCAGTTCAACTGCCCAGCCCTCAGTGCTCTCCATAAATTCGATATCATATAATAACTGGCGACGGCTGATTCCTTTCTTTTCCGGGTTAATTTCCTGCAAGACAATATCGACTTCTCTCATCAAATCCTCAAGAAAGTACTTGCGGCCGGGGTTTCTGAAACAATTGTCGAGAATTTTGTACCGGATTAATGCATGTTTTGTGTCTGGCATACGGAAGAATTTTTTACATTTGAAGCAAATATATTAAAATTTCGCAACAATGCAAATTGATTGCACTATTACAATATAGTTTTGCTGCAGTTCTTTGAAACACCTGCCTACGATATTGATTCCGGATGCCGGGAGTAGTTGGTTTGCCAATGAAACAATGATCGGCATCTTTTCCCGCCTTTTTGGCTGGGATGAATGTCCATTGGACATGTCAAGAGCCTGCGTAGCATTTATAGCGATGAATGCAATTCATGATATAAAGCTATGTAAGCTATGTAAGATTGAGATCATTTCGAACTCATACATAAAGAGTATCAGGCAGGTGTTTTCGGAGAGCATAATAGCTGAAAAATGAAAATAGAACAAAAACATATTGATACAATAAGATCGCAGTTTGCCGAAATGCAAAACAAAGAGGATCTGGCGTTGCTCTTAAGTGCTGCAAAAAACATCCTTTACGGGAAAGTGTGCAAACCAATAAGTGTTAAGGCGCTGAATTATTATGCCAATCCAGAGTATTGCAAACAGCGGTATACAACATTTACTATCAAGAAAAAGTCAGGAGGCGTAAGAACCATCAATGCTCCTGTTGATGGATTAAAATCTAAACTACGCGCATTAAACTTCGCATTACAGTGCCTTTATGAACCGCATAAAGCTGCAACAGGTTTTGTGAGAGAAAAATCAATTGTCGATAATGCAAAATGCCATGTCGGCCACAATTATGTTTTTAATATTGATTTGAAAGATTTTTTTCATTCATTTGACAGAAACAGGGTGAAAATGGGTTTTATGTCCGAACCATTTAATTTAAATGGTGAAAAAGAACCACTGGCTTTCTTGCTTGCAAGTCTTTGTACACACTCTTTTGAAATTGACGGCACACAGCAAATAGTATTGCCTCAGGGCAGCCCAACATCCCCAACAATAACCAATATTCTTTGTGGAAAGTTGGATCATAGACTGAGTGGTCTTGCCAAAAGATTTGGAGCAAAATATTCCCGTTATGCAGATGACATCACCTTTTCATCTGATCACAACATTTATAATAAACCGGATTTCAGAAATGAGTTAACGAGAATCATTGAGGAAAATCAGAATCTGAAGATCAATCCTGATAAAACGAGAATGCAAAAAACGGGTTACCGGCAAGAAACCACCGGTTTGATTGTAAATGAAAAAGTGAACGTGACAAGAAGATATGTCAAGCAAATACGAATGTATCTCTATTATTGGGAAAAGTACGGCTATGAAAAAGCTGAACAAATTTTCAAGAAAGATTACAGCACTGATAAAGGCCTTAACAAAAAGAAATCGTCCCGTCTATTGAATGTAATTGATGGGAAACTGGAGTTTTTGAAAATGGTGAAAGGGTCTGAGGATGGGACTTATAAGGGGTTGAAAGAAAGGTTTGATGCTTTAGCCGGAGTTTTTGACCCCATCAATGAAGTTTTGGATACTTGGGAAAAGAAAGGAATAGAACAGGCAATGAGTTTGTACTTTAAATCAAATGCGGACTAATGACAAAAGATAAATACGACTTTATAGAAGAATTGCTCGAAAACAAGAGCTTGTCGCAGTCACAGCGCGAAAAGGTTCTATGTCTTTTGAAAGAAGAAATAAAAAAGGATGTTTCCTTTGGTAAAAAGCTAGAAGAACGTATAGAAAAATTAGAAAATACAATTGTTGTAGACAATAAAATACCAGATAAAAAAAACATCATCCTTCATAATCCCCGTTTTGTTTCCAAATACTTGAAAAAGTTCAAGGAAAACACTGCTCTTAAATGGACAACGCATGTCTGGGATGAAAAAAAATATGAGACAATTAATTCTTTTATCGAAGAGCTTAACGGAGATAAGGATTATAAAGAAATATTTAATTATAATAGAGATTTATATAACCTCGTAAATTATTTCATTTACAACCCTCAGAAAGAACTTGATCAAAATGGAATTCCAAAATTCGGATGGCCAAATTTAAATGAAATAAAAATCGGGTGGCAATTTCCAAATAATTTATTAATAAGCTGGTGTAAAGAGTATTATGACAAACTCGCAGATGAAAAAAAATATCCATTTCAATTTGTTCTGCCAAAAGAATTTCAACCTCAGCGCCCTGTTAAGGGAAAGATGGTTACAACTTTTGAAAATGTTGTTGATGTTTTCAAAACAGAAATACAATTCAGGGATAACTATTTGTATAAAGAAATAAGAAGAAGAAAGTCAAAAATGGCGGATTTTGAGTTTGTTGGTATTGAACAATTCGAAAAATTGGATTTTTACACTTATACAAACGGTTTCTTGTCAGCTGTTGATGTTGTTTTGGAAGAAATCAAAAAAAACGAAACAGAAAAGAAAATCCTTTTTTCTTATGAATTAATAAATGACGAACTGTATTTAGACATTACGCAACTCAATTCTTTTCCATCAAGAAAAATATACACCAATAATCTGTCACAATTCTTAGGTGGAGGGTTATCTTCAATTGCAGCTAGTGTTTTTAGCTTGTGCGATTTTAGTATTATCAGTGTTTTCACGGACCAGAACAACAATAAGATTAATGGTGAATTATTTATCACTTTTGAAGGGACTACCGGGAGCGTTTTGAAAAAAGAAACCACAATAGAATCAACCCCTTGGCTGGAAAAACGTAGCTCGGAAATTGAAGGATTCACGTATAGATTTAAATTTTACCTATGAAAATACTTTTTTTGGAAGACCGACCTGACAGGCAGTTAAATCATTTGCCACACAAAGAGGATGCTAAAGAAATAGAATCCTTTCCCGCCTTATTTATGCCGAAAAGTGACGAGTGCAAAACTATCTTTAAGCAAATCAACGATGGAGAATATTCATTTGATAATGATCTGAAAATTATTATTGCTCATAAATCATCATTAGACACAAAAGGTTTAGAACACATAAACAGATTTTGTAAGGCAAACATGGTTAAGCTAATTTGTTTCAGTGGAGGCATCAGCCAAATCACCTACAACAATGAAGAATATGAGTTTCTGAATATTAATTCAGCAGAATTCTATACAGAAAGATTGATTCCATTCATTAAACATTCAATCAACAACAATTTCGAAACTACTCTTTTAGAGATAGTCTACAAAGATTGGAAATTGTCATATATGTGTTTGGCTCGTCAAATCATCGAAAACTTAAAATTGGAAACAAATGACAGCGCAAGGAATGAATTTGAGGTGAAATTGGAAAAAATAAATTCCATCCTGAAGTTTGGCTTTACTGTTAATAGTGAAACCATACAAGAGTTAAACAAAGAAATTACCAAACGAATTTTATTGGTATGAAAGCTCTCTTATTTTATAATGACAATATTGCGCCTCAACTTGCTATTGATTTCAACTCAAAACTTGGAGTTGCATACCGGTTTCAAATTGGAAAACAGGAATTATTATCACCATCTTATACAATTGACGAAAAAATAGATTCCATTTTAATAAACGAATTGGAAAATTGCAAATACGATTGCATTTTTATTCCATATTCTCTTTCAGAAGAAAATTATTTAGAATTTATTGGATTAAGGATAGCACACCATATTCGTCTAACGCCTGAATTTAACAATATTCAAACTCCTATAGTTTTTTTTGGTAATGAATCCGCATTTGATATTAACAGGCTTTCCGAAATGGGAAGAATTCTGTTTTCCAGAGGAGTTTTTACAACTGAAAAAACTTCAATTTTCGATTTTGAAAAACAAATGGAATTTTTTACAAAGCATCATGAAGAAATAGATGCAGAATTATTTAACAAGAGAATTTTAGAATGTGTTGAGATTAGACCTTCTGGAAACTATGCTTCACATCACTCTATAACAAATGAATGGAGTATATATCGTTGGGCAAAAGCATTGAAAATAGATGACGAACACATCCGATTGATTGAAAAGAAAATAGGATGTAATCTATATTTCAAATATCTAAAGACAAGGTACTCACTAAAAGAGCCTGTTGAAACAACGGCGCAAAGCGAAATAGTTCATGAACCAATTACCTCGGCAAAAAAAGAAGAAAGGAAAATCCTATTTATTGATGATGAAATTGAAAAGGGATGGAATAGTATATTTGAAAAAATATGTCATAGATTCGATAATGCTTACGACATTAAATACATTCCATTTAAGAGAAAATATAAAGATGTCCCGCAAAACGAAATAATTAAAACAGTTATTAATGAAGTGTTACGTGTTAATCCGGATACTGTAGTATTAGATTTCAGATTACACGACATTGATTTCAGAGAAAATGTAAAAGTTAAGGATATTACAGGGTTTAAAATTCTTGAAAATATAAAAACTGAAATAAACCCTGGTATTCAGGTAATAATTTTATCAGCAACAAATAAAATTTGGAATTTATTAGAACTACAAAAAGCTGGTGCGGATGACTTCATAATGAAGGAAGCGCCTGAATTAACCGAAGATGTGAATTTTAGCACAACCTCGATTAACAATGTTTACGACAAATTAAATGATAGCTTAATTCGAGCGAAGTTTTTAAAAATGTTTGTTGATGATAAAAACAAAATTATTGATTTGATTAATAGTGAAACTTATTCAAAAGACTTTAAGGTGAATGTAGAAAACAATCTTGCCGTCACATTCAAATTGCTGTATGAATCATTTAAAGATGAAAAATATAAAAATTATGCATACTTGCAACTTTTTCAGATAATTGAAGAATGGCTAAAACAAGATTGTGTTTTTGAGGTCGTTGACGACAAATGTTATGTAATCAATGGAAATAAAAAATACCTAGTTAAAGAAAAAGCAGACAAGGATAAGTATCATTTTGCTTTAAAATACAAGCCGAATTTTCATGCATATGTAAAAGAACAATGTTCAAAAGATTGTCAAAAAAGCTCTGAAGACACATACTTCAAAATGTCTGCAGTTCTTTTGTTCAATTTCTCATTTGAAAGATCTGATGCGCTAAATTGGAATTCCGTAAATGAAAAACGAAATAAAAAAGCTGCTCACTTTGATAAGGGCTCATTAATAACCATTAAAGAAATTGAAAAAATTATTCAATTCATTTTGTATATTTTTGATTCCGCTAATTTTAAAGAACCTGATCCAGACTTTGCTTTACATGATAAAACAGAAGAAGAAAAGAGAAAAGAACTAAAAAACAAGTTTTCCCAAAACAATTTATAATTATATCACTAATCAACGCTCTTTACAATAAAAACAACACTAATGAAGCTCATCAATCACTTCCATCACATCACCCTCACAAGCGACCAACAATATGCGCTGGAAAAGCTGCAGGCATTTTTGGAGAGTGATGAAAGTGTTTTCATTCTACAGGGATATGCAGGCAGTGGAAAAACAACTATTCTGAAAGGATTGGTGGAATATTTAGTTTCCATTGGAAAAAAATTTGAAGTGATGGCTCCGACCGGCAGAGCAGCTAAAATTCTCAGAGATAAGACTGAGTTTGGTCAGACTATACATAAATCAATTTATAATTTTGAGAAGCTGCATACCTATCAGAAAAATGATAATGAAGAAGATCAGGCATTTCAATACATTTTCCCAATTCGGCAAAATGAAGCAGCCGGAAACATAATAATCGTTGATGAAGCATCGATGATTTCAAGCCGGGAATCGAAAAACGAACTTTTCACATTCGGCACAGATATACTTTTAAATGACTTGCTTACATACAGTAAAGTTCCATTCTCAACAAATAAGATCATTTTTGTTGGTGATCCGGCTCAGCTTCCTCCGGTGGGAGATAATACATCAAAAGCATTATCAAATGAGTATTTTGAAGAGCTCAATATAAAAACCGCTGGAAGCACGCTGACACAGGTTGTTCGTCAACAGGACAACACCATACTTGGTAATGCAACAAAAATCCGGTCCTTAATTGGCTCGGATGTAAGAAACGAATTATCCCTGACATATGATGAAACATGTTTTATAAAAATAAAATGCGAAGATATTGCCTCGCGATTTGTTGAAAAATTTCCAAATCCAAAAATTGGAGCTGGAGTCATTATTGCCTTTAGCAATTCCCAATGCCTGCAATACAACAGAATGGTCCGGAGTAAAATTTTCCCAGAAAAACACTCTGTAACAAACGGAGACCTGGTAATTATAAACCACAATAATTACCACACTTATGATGTTGAGTTTTTAAATGGAGAAATAGCTGAAATAACAGAAGCAGATCGGAATGTCATTTCCAGAAATAATATTCCGGTTTATGAAACGATAAATGGAAAACGTGTAAAGAAGCACGTTGACTTAACTTTCAGACAGGTGACCTTAAAAACCGAACATCATTCAAAAGAAGTGAAATGCCTGATAATTGATTCATTGCTTAATTCTCCAAACCGGGATTTGACAAATACTGAAATGATTGCGCTTTACATTGATTTTGTCATGCGTTTTCAGAATGAACAAAATGAGAGAAAAGACAATGGGCTTACTCCTTTCAAAATCGGTTCAAGTGAGTTTAATCAACAGCTCAAATCTGATTTGTTTTTCAATGCCCTCAGAGTGAAATACGGTTATGCTGTTACATGTCACAAAGCCCAGGGTGGAGAATGGCAAACCACATTTGTAGATTATTATGGCCGAACAAGTCTTAAAGATGATCCACTTCGTTGGTCATATACAGCCACTACGAGAGCCGTCGAAAAGTGTTTCGCGGCAAATGCACCCAATGTTTCGGTGTTCTCCAGATTTGACATCGGAGAAATTCAACAGTTGACCAAAGTTCCTGTAAATGCACTTGCATTCGAAGGAATTCCTCTTTCTCCATATCACAAAGAAAGTCAACATAAAGCAAAAAGTCTGAAATACTGGGAAATACTTGAAAAGCTGGAAAGCAGTCCCTATCAGATTGTTTCTGTCAATAGTCACGGAGAATATCAGGAAAGATATACACTGTCTTTTGAAGACGAGAAAAGCCAATTTGACACCTTTCATAATAATGCGGGATTATTCAATGAATTTAATGCCGTTCATCCAAATGAAAATATGTGGCAAAAAGAAGCTTTATCATTGCTGAATCAGCCACATCAAGTTGTTTACAATGTTGAGTACAAACCATCAGCCCTTGTTTTTGAAAACCTTTATGGGATGATGCAATCACTCTGTTCAGAGGAAGATATTACCATTACAAACATAGAAGAAAAGACAGAAAGTTATTTTGTCCAGTATTTTTTAAAAACCGATGCCAAATGTGCCCTGATACAGTTCTACTTTAATGGGAAAGGGCAATTATCTAGAGCAATGCCAAAATCAACATCGAACAAGGATGACGAAAAATTGAATTCTCTGATTTTAAAATTAAAAGCCTATGTCATTTAAAGAAGTCCAAGCGCTCAGAAATGATGGAAAGCTTGAAGAAGCTTTGACCATGGCCTCTCAGGATCTGGAAAACAACCCTTCAGATATCTGGAATAAGCGTTCCATTGCCTGGGTATATTTTGGGTTTCTCAGAGCCAATGCAACGAAGAATTCTTTTGAGAGGTTTATTGATTATTTATCCCGTGTAAATTCGCTGGAATTACCATCTGAGGAGAATATGCTGTTTGACTCCTGTGCATATCAGATTGCAAAAATCATTTATGATGTTGCAAAAGAAGAAAACATAAATTATCATATAGTAAATTCTGTTTTTGAGCAAATACAGGGATTTCACTTCACAAAGCCATCAGAAGCATATTCAATAATTTATAAAGCTTTCCACAAGTGTAGCAAGACCTGGAGCAATTATATTCAATTCGCTGACTGGTGGG
>Ga0116152_10001241_pt1 | contig 21051 bp, 25 predicted proteins | sample AD_UKC119_MetaG_FD_89894 | JGI IMG/M metagenome (GOLD analysis project Ga0116152, IMG submission 89894) | Active sludge microbial communities of municipal wastewater-treating anaerobic digesters from Hong Kong - AD_UKC119_MetaG | ecosystem: Engineered > Bioreactor > Anaerobic > Digestate...
AGATAGAATATATGCAGAAACGGTGATAGCACCGCTACAATTGCAAGAAAAGTTATGTAAAAACTAATATTGCTGCTATTCCTGATTGTCAAGAATCCCGTTACAGTTTCGGTCTCCTGGGGGGCAAACTTTGTGTTTTTCGATTTGTTGCTCATCACTAATTTGGCTTTCTGGGGTACAGCTAATGGCTATACTGGCTAGCATTAAAAATGCAAAAAAATACTTTTTCATTATAAAGGTTTTAGGGTTAAGTTGTAAAAATAACCCTTTCTATATCCTATACAATGCTGTACCCCAATATTTTATTAACTCATTTTTAACAAATGTAAGAATTATCGCCATATCCGCAAGTTTTTTTTTAAAAATATGAGCTACAAAAAAACCCTTCAAAAATGAAGGGTTTTTTTGTAGCGAGAGCGAGACTTGAACTCGCGACCTCCGGGTTATGAATCCGACGCTCTAACCAGCTGAGCTACCTCGCCATATTTTTGCCAAAACTTTATGTCTAAGCGGGTGCAAAGATAAAAACAAAATTATCTGTCACAACTATTAGCTTCTGTTTTTATTTAAATTATTTTATCTGGCTATATGTTCCTTTAAAAAGAAATTTTTTTAAATCTTTAATTTGAGGTTAAAATTAATATCTATATATTGGGCGTCAACTAACACTAAGCTATGGACGACAAAATAAAATATGAAATGGAATTCCCCATTCAGGTTTCCCCTTCACTTTTATACCAGTATATATCAACACCTTCGGGGCTTTCCGAATGGTATGCAGACAACGTAAATTCAAGAGGCGAGTACTACACTTTTATTTGGTCCCAAAGTGAAGAACGCGCCAAACTACTAAGCAAAAAAAGCCCGGAACGCATTAAATTTAGATGGGTTGAAGACGAAGGCGAGGAGTTTTATTTCGAACTTCGCATTCAGGTTGATGAGATAACTAAAGACGTTTCTTTAATGGTAACTGATTTTGCTGAAGAAGATGAAATTGAAGAAGGGAAAATGCTTTGGGAAAATATGATTTCAAACTTAAAGTCAATTTTGGGTTCAGCCTAAAATCCCTTTAAAATATAATACCTTTGCACCGTCCAATAGAAAAGGACGGTTTTTTTATGGTGAATTTAAACGGAACGCTGATAGCAAAAGAAAAGGCAGCTATCGCAATAGCAAATAGAGGACTGAATTATGGCGATGCTGTTTTTGAAACCTTACGCTGTTCAGGAAGAAAAATATATTTTTGGGAAGACCATTATTTTCGGTTAATGGCTTCCTTGAGAATACTTCGGATGGAAATTCCCATGGACTTTACAATGGAATTTTTGGAGCAAGAAATTTTAAGGACTATCGACCCATTAGAAGAAGAAGAGTTTTCATTTCGTGTAAAACTGCTCGTGTGGCGCAAAACCGGAGGAAAATACACCCCAATTACCAATGATGTTGAATATGTAATTTCCTATGAAAAAATTGGTACACCTTTTTATGTTTTATATGAAACGGCCTGTGAAGTTGAACTTTTTAAAGATCATTACATCATTTCTGGGTTGCTCTCAACCCTAAAAACCAATAACCGGCTTATAAATGTTTTGGGAAGCATTTTCGCAAAAGAAAATGATTATCAAAACTGTTTGCTGTTGAATGAAAATAAGCAAGTGGTAGAAGCGCTGAACGGTAATATCTTCATGGTTTCTGGAAATAATATTAAAACACCGCCATTGACGGATGGCTGTCTCAACGGAATTCTTCGGAAACAACTGATTTCAATTCTCAAAAAGATGCAAGATTTCACAATTGAAGAGTCGTCTGTTTCTCCTTTTGAACTTCAAAAGGCAGATGAAATTTTTATTACTAATACAATTAACGGCATTGTATCTATTACAAAATATAGAAAAAAGGAATTTACAAATGAAGTGGCTAAACAGTTATTGCCAAAATTGAATTTAAAAGTAAGGATGGATTAATTGAAACTTGGGTTCTCTGGGGCATTTGACCACAGGACATAATCTCCTCCAAATTCAATCATTTTTTCTTTCCAAAAGTTAATGTTGCTTTTCCCTATGATAGTGTTGTTGTAGTTGTTTGGCACCACAACCCAGCTATTCACTTCCAGTTCCTGTTCTAATTGTTCGCTTTCCCAACCAGAATAACCTAAGAAAAAACGAATTTGGTCTTTTTTCAACTTGTCTTCCTTAAGCAAATCAATAATGGCGCTAAAATCGCCACCCCAATAGATTCCGTTGGAAATTTCAATACTGTCTGGAATAATTTCTGGAATGCAGTGTATAAAATAAAGATTGTCCTGTTCTACAGGGCCACCGTTATAAACAGGAAGTTTGGAATTCACCTCTGGAACGAAGTCTCGAAGTTTATACTCTAGCGGTTTGTTTAATATAAACCCAACAGAGCCATTTTCATTATATTCGGCCAAAAGCACTACAGATCGGTTAAAGGAAACATCTCCAATAATAGAAGGTTCGGCAACCAATAACAGGCCTTTGGCAGGTTTTAAAGTGGTCATATAGTTTTTTTGGTCAAATAAATCTAAGTATTAAATTTAAGATTACCAAAAAATTACCAAATCGATGTTTAGGATAAATATTCTGTATTAAAATCGCAAATTTTTAAAATTTCAATAATTAACTCAATTTCAGCGCAATAAAATATCCTTCTTTCCAAATTAATTGTAAGAAGGATTCTTGTTTTGTAAAATATTATTTACAATTAGTTTACGCTGTTTTGTAAATCTGAACCAGCTTTGAATTTTACTACTTTTTTAGCAGCAATTTTAATGGTTTTACCAGTTTGAGGGTTTCTACCTTCTCTGGCAGCTCTTTTTGATACTGACCAAGATCCGAATCCTACAAGTGATACTCTGTTACCTTTTTTAAGGGACTTTTGAACGTTGCCCAAGAAAGACTCTAAAGATTTCTTAGCAGCAGCTTTTGTAATTCCGGCATCAGCTGCCATTGCATCGATTAAATCTGATTTGTTCATAATTTTTTTAAATTAAATTGTTGGTTAAACTTCGATTAATTGCCCTACAAATTTAACAGGAATATCCGTTCAGGCAAGTAACGGCGCAGTAAATCCCTATTTTTGTTGATAACTTAGGCCGTTTGTTAATAAACCTATCCCTTTTTTTGGGTTTTTAATGAAATCAGTACTGGCAAGGGTTTACGATAGTTTGGAATCCTCATCAAAAGAATACCCGTTCAAGAGTGAAAACACATCCATTTTCCGTTTTCCGGGTAGTTGTATTTCCTTTATAATAATATACCCGTCTATACAGGCTACTTTCAGTTCCTTTTTTGAAGTTTTTATAGTTCCCGGTTCAAAATTGTGATCGTTCTTTTCAAAATTGGCTCTATAAATTTTTACTTTTAATTCTTCCTTATTATTGTGGAGTGTTGACCAGGCCACTGGATAGGGGGAAAGCCCGCGAATAAAAGCATCAATATCCTCTCCAGGTTTTATCCAGTCTATTCGTGTATTTTCTGAAGTAAGTTTTGGCGCATCTTTTAATGTATTGCTTTCAGGTTGCGGTTTTGGGGATGCCTTCCCCGTTTCAATTAGGTTGAGGGTCTCTAAGACAAGCTCACTTCCTTTTTGCATCAACTTATCGTGAAGTGTTTCCGCAGTTTCCCCTTTTTCTATTAATACTTCTTTATTTGCTATTATGGAACCAGTATCAATCTTTTCGTCAATAAAAAAGGTGGTAACGCCCGTCTTCTCTTCATTATTAATAATGGCCCAATTTATAGGTGCCGCACCTCTATATTGTGGAAGTAGCGATGCGTGAAGATTAAAAGTTCCCAATTTGGGCATTTGCCAAACCACTTTTGGGAGCATCCGGAAAGCAACTACAACTTGAAGATTGGCGTTCAATTCTTCTAATTCTTTCAGAAATGATTCGTCTTTCAAGTTTATAGGTTGAAGAATTTTCAAATTTTGTGAAAGTGCATATTCCTTTACCGCCGAACCCATTAATTTTCTGCCACGGCCAGCTGGTCTATCCGGTGCTGTGATTACTCCCACAATATTTTTACCTGCTTCAATCATATCTTTTAGAATTCCCACAGCAAAATCTGGAGTTCCCATAAATACTATTCTCAAATCGTTCTGCATTTTTTTAGTTTAAATAATATTGTTTTTTTGGATTGATTTTTATCTTATCGGCGTCTATCAACAAACGGAGCACCTTCAAAATATCGGCTTCCGCAAAAGTAAGTTTTTCTGAAATCTCCCGAGAACTTAAATCACCGCTTTCAAGCACTGCAAGGATTTTTTTGGCAAGATGTCCTATTTCTCTATTCGGCAACATGGAATTTTGTGTTTTGCAAACTGAACAAATTCCGCATTTGCTTGCAGTTGTTTCGCCAAAATAAGAAACCAACTGCACGCTTCGGCAAGTTTTGGTATTCGCAATATAATTCAGAACGGAATCTACCTGTGCAGTCTTTTTTCTATTCAGAGCTTCTATTTCGCGTGAAATTACATTTATGGTTTTTTCATCTTCGCGGGGAACAAGAAAGGTGAGCGTGGCATCGGTTATCTGCAGTGCCATTTCAACCACATGGTCGCGTTCCATCTTTTTAAGAACGGCAATAACGGTTTCAATAGACTGCCCAGTTTTTGAGGTGATTACATCTAAATTGATTGCAGTGGGCATTTCAAATATTCCACCGTAAATCCTCAGGATGGTTTTTCCGACAACGGAAGCTGTTACGTCTTTTTCAAAATAAAGCAGCACTTCTTCCGAAGAAATTAAAAACTGAACAATTGATTTCCTGCCGAATTCTTGCGAAAGCTGAATAATACTTAAGCGGTCCAAACTATTGAGCGCATTGTATGCGGGTAATGTGTTGAGATTGTAGGTTTTGCAAAATTCAGAAAAATCAAAATTGTGCTTGGTGAACTCACCTTCCCCGTAAGGAATTTGAAAATAGTTGTTTAATGTGCGGTATATTTTTTTTAAATCGGAAGTAGTAGGCAATGATTCCACATACTGCTGCTTCACATATATTTTATCATACTCATTATAAAGGAGCACCGCTGCGGCATATTCGCCATCACGACCCGCGCGTCCCGCTTCCTGAAAATAGCTTTCCAAACTTTCTGGAATTTGAAGATGAATTACATAGCGAACATTAGGGTGGTCAATGCCCATTCCGAAAGCATTTGTAGCGACCATTGTTGAAAAAGTTCCACTTCGCCACGACTGAAGCTTTTGTGCTTTTTCCTTTGTTGAAATTCCACCGTGATAAAAACTGGCAGAAATTCCCAAACTGTTTAGTTGTTCGCTTATTTCAATAGAGCTTTTTCTGCTTCTTACATAAACTATTGCCGAACCTTTGTTTGTTTTAAGAAGTTGTTCAGTTTTATACAGTTTGTCTTCCTCCTTAAAAACTTGATAAGAAAGATTTTCGCGAACAAATGAATTTCTGAAAACAGCTGGAAGTTCCATTTTTAATTCAGAAATGGTGTCTTCCAGGACCTCGGGAGTGGCAGTTGCGGTAAGTGCAATTATTGGAACTAACGGATGTATTTCCCGAAGCAAAGTGATGTTTTTGTATGCTGGCCGAAAATCATTTCCCCATTGTGAAATACAATGTGCTTCATCAACTGCAATCAAATTCACGTTCATCTGCTTGATGTAATTTTGAACTATTTCTTGTTGAAGTCGTTCGGGAGATAGGTATAGAAATTTATAATTTCCGTAAAGTGTATTGTCCAGTAGTGTATTTAATTCATCAAAAGAAATTCCGCCTTTCAGGTTTAACGCTTTAATGCCCCGTTCTCTCAGCGCATTAACTTGGTCGCCCATCAACGCTACCAAAGGCGAAACAACAATGCAAATACCTTCCATAGCCAACGCGGGAACCTGAAAACACAATGATTTTCCGCCGCCTGTTGGCAAAAGAGCCACAGTGTCCTTTCCGTTCATTACTGAATTGATTATTTCTTCCTGCATCGGTTTAAAGGAAGTATAGCCCCAGTATTTGGTCAGGATATCGCGGACATTTGTCAAATTGCTATTAACTTAATGGTGTTTGTTATGAATTGAACGCGTTCTTTAATAGTGCCCACGGGCACCTCACGAATTTTGTAGCCATAGCTTTCGTATCCTTTTTTTAAGAAATGAAAGATTTTTTCAGCTTGCTCAAAAGATTCATAGCGCTCGTTGTCTTGTTTGTATATTTCTTCCCACGGCGGAAGTACGAAGACTTCATCATATTTATGCCCAAGGCAGGTTTTTGAAAATTTTTTGGGATAATGGGTGTTTACAAAATCCATATAGGCCGTAACGTCTGGCATTCCACGGTCATAAAAAAGAATTGGGGCTGCACAGTTTTTTCCTTCGTGAAATTGTTTCAGTCGTCCTTCCAGCAATTTTTCACTGAAAAGGATTGGATTTTCTAGAAATAGTTGCTCAATGCCTTCCTTTTGCGCTTCCAAGATAACATCCCTTGAAATTTCGTGCATAACGGCATAGCCTTCTTGTTCCAAATAAGTTATAAGTGCTGTTTTTCCTGAACCCGGCCCGCCAGTGATTACAATTCTTTTCGTTTTCAAAAGTTTCAATTTTATACAAAGTAAGTAAATAAATATTTGTGGTGAAAGTGTATCTTTGTTGCTTACACAGCTATTTATAATTTCATGGATCAAGACAAAAATACCGCAGAATTTTACGAGCGATTAAAAAAACAACTTGAAGAAGATACCACCTGGCCATCACCATATCTTTTTAAATTCATTGTGCCCGCTAGTTTAGAAAAAATAGCTGAAATAGAGCGGATTTTTGATGGTACGGATGCTGTTATAAACACCAGGGATTCATCAAAAGGAACTTATTCCAGTGTTTCTATTAAAGTTACAATGGATGCTCCGAATGATGTGGTTAAAAAATATCTTGAAGTTTCTAACATTGAAGGCGTCATATCGCTATAATTTTAGTATTTTGCGTATGAAATGATTTTCAATCTTTCCGAATACACTAATTTTCTTTCCTTAATAAAAACATTTTGATACGAGAAGTAGCACAAATAGAGTATAATACAGAGCGCCCAAAATTGATTATTCCCGAATACGGCCGCCATATTCAAAAAATGGTAGATCAAGCAATCGCCACAGAAGACAGAGATGAGCGCAATAAAATTGCCAAAAGCATAATAGCGGTAATGGGCAACCTAAACCCGCACCTTCGCGATGTTCCAGATTTTCAGCCAATGCTTTGGGATCAGCTTTTTATTATCTCAGATTTTAAACTTGATGTAGATTCCCCTTTTCCAATTCCTTCTCGTGAAGAATTAATGGAGCGTCCAGAGCCATTGAAATATCCGCAGAACCATCCTAAATACCGTTTTTATGGCAATAATATCAAAAGGATGATTGATGTGGCATGCAGTTGGGAAGAAGGCGATAAAAAAGAAGGACTTATTCTTACCATTGCGAACCACATGAAAAAATGCTTCCTAAATTGGAACAAAGACACCGTGGAAGACGATGTAATTTTCGAACACCTTTTTGAGCTTTCCGATGGAAAAATCAATCTAAAAAATAGCGATGAAGATTTGAGCGATGCTTCCAACTTGTTGAAAAACAAAAAGCGTTTTAACACAAATACTTCCGGAAAGAAAAATTACAAGTCAAACAATAACCGCAACCGCAAACGTTATTAAAATTCCAACCATTATTTTATGGGAACTTTTCAAATAGAGGGCGGGCATAAACTTAAAGGTGAAATCACGCCACAAGGTGCCAAAAACGAAGCCTTACAAATTCTTTGTGCAGTATTATTGACTCCGGAAAAAGTTATTATCGAGAATATTCCAGATATACTAGACGTCAATAAACTGATAAAAATTTTAGAAAACCTCGGCGTGAAAATCCAAAAACTTGGAAAGGGCAAATATGCTTTCACGGCTGACGATATCAATCTTAATTACCTAGAATCTGAACTTTTCAAGCAGGAAGGCAGCTCATTACGTGGTTCCATCATGATTGTTGGGCCTTTGTTGGCAAGATTTGGAAAAGGTTATATTCCGAGACCTGGCGGCGATAAAATTGGAAGAAGAAGACTGGACACGCATTTTGAAGGTTTTATAAAGCTAGGTGCAAAATTCCGATATAATAAAGAAGAACGTTTTTACGGTGTTGAGGCGCCCAAAGGTTTAAAAGGAGCTTATATGCTTTTGGACCAAGCCTCAGTAACGGGAACTGCAAACATCTTGATGGCTGCAGTTTTAGCTAAAGGGAAAACTACCATTTATAACGCAGCTTGTGAGCCCTATATTCAGCAACTTTGCAAAATGCTGAATGCTATGGGTGCTAAAATATCAGGTGTTGGCTCTAACTTACTTATTATTGAAGGCGTTGAAGACCTCGGTGGCTGTAAGCACAGGGTTTTGCCAGATATGATTGAAATTGGAAGTTGGATTGGTTTGGCTGCGATGACCCATAGCGAAATAACTATTAAAAATGTAAGCTGGGAAAATTTAGGGCTAATTCCGGAAACCTTCAGAAAACTGGGGATTAAACTGAACAAGAAGGGCGATGATATTCATATTCCCTCACAAAAGGAATACGAAATACAAGGCTATATAGACGGTTCCATACTAACCGTAGCAGATGCACCTTGGCCTGGCTTTACCCCAGATTTATTAAGTATTGTTCTTGTAGTTTGTACACAAGCAAAGGGAAGTGTGCTCATTCACCAAAAAATGTTTGAAAGCCGTTTGTTTTTTGTCGATAAGTTGATAGATATGGGTGCAAAAATCATTCTTTGCGATCCGCACCGAGCAACGGTTATTGGCCATAACTTTCAATCTAATCTTAAAGCCACAACAATGGTTTCACCAGATATTAGGGCTGGTATTTCATTGTTGATTGCAGCACTGTCAGCAGAAGGTATAAGCACCATCCACAATATTGAGCAGATTGATCGTGGTTATGAAAATATTGATGAACGGCTTCGTGCCATTGGCGCAAAAATTACAAGAACAGAACCTTAGTAAATTTTAAGCTTTACGGTTTTTGTTGATTTCGTCCTGTAGTTTTCTTCGTAGCTTTTGCTCACGCTCTAAACTGTTTCTGCGGTAATCTTCCAGTTCAATTTCCATCTCCGCCATTTTCAATTGTGCGGCATTTGTGATTTTGTGACTGTTTAGAAATCTGTAGAATAAAAATCCACTTATTAGCAATAAAATTGATATTATACCCCACATGATAGCATTGTAGGTAGCTTTGGATGTTAGAATGCCAAACACTTCAATCCCATCTTCTTTCTCTTTAGCCTTAATGAGGTTTTGTTGTGTGTTCTTTAGGTTTTGCGCAAGGGAATCAACAGCAATTCTTTCTTGGGATACCTCGCTTTCCATTAGGGCAATTTTCTTTTGTAAAGTAGAAACGGAGTCTAAAATATTTCGCCTTAAAGTAGCTAATTGTTTTTTTTTAACAACCTTATATTCTTGATAACTGTTGCTCTTGTCAAAAGCCTCAGTCATCTGGTCATTTAGTGTGTTTTTATTTACTTGAATTGAATCCTGTGCTGTAATTGTCAGGCTAAAAAAGAATAGGGGAAGGATTAGTGCTAAAATCTTCTTCATGGCTTCAGGTTTGTTTGGATGCTTTATTTAACAGTGCAAGAGTAGAAAAAAATGTGCACAACCGCCCAAATTTCACTTCAAATTACAAAATCTTTAACAAACTCCCTAGTTACTACTTTAGAACATGAGAGTGCTCCTGATGGACATTTTTTTACCTGTGAAATGATTTTTTTTGTAGTAGCTCCTTCTAAATCAATCCAGGGAATGACTGAAGTTTTGAATACTGAAGAAAGACCTTTTGCACAGGCTTCAGCATGAATACAAAGACTAGGTTCATAGGTAACAATAACTTCACCATTGGTGAATATATTCTTGTAGGTTTCCATAGATTTACAATTGGGGTTTGTAAAATTGTTTTAAAAATATCGATAAAACTACACATTTTATCGATATAATACGAAAATTAGGAATAATCGTACATAAATTAACAAATTTTAAGAAACTGCTTCTTTATAAATTTGAAAGCATCTTTCACGTGCTTCTTTGTGGTCAACTATTTTTTCGGGATAATTTTTTGTTCCATATTCTGGAACATATTTTTTAATATATCTGTAACCTTTATCAAACTTTTCAATCTGTGTAGTTGGATTAAAGATTCTGAAATACGGAGCTGCATCAACGCCACTTCCAGCTGCCCATTGCCAATTGCCCACGTTGCTTGCCATTTCGTAATCAAGTAGCTTTTCGGCAAAATAGGCTTCGCCCCAGCGCCAATCTATTAAAAGATGCTTACATAGAAAACTTGCGACGACCATTCGCACGCGGTTGTGCATATAGCCTGTTTCATTCAGTTGGCGCATTCCCGCGTCAACTAAGGGATAACCAGTCTTCCCTTCTTTCCACATTTTAAATTCTTCTTCATTGTTACGCCATTCTATGCGGTCATATTTCTTCTTAAAAGCATTTTCAACTGTTTCCGGGAAATGCCATAGAATTTGCATAAAGAATTCACGCCAAATAAGTTCCTGCCAAAAAACCTTGTTCTTTTCCACAGTTGCTTTTTTAATTATTTTGCGAATACTAACGGTGCCAAAACGAAGGTGTGGGCCTAAATGTGAAGTTGCATCCTCTGCCGGAAAATTTCGCCGTTTTTCGTATTCCTGGATGGTTGTTGGGGTAACATTATAATCGGGAATTCCAATTTTGGATTTTTCAAAGCCAATATCACATAGCGATAGATTAGGCAAGCGTGAATTTTTATACAGATTTTTAAGAAACTCACGGGTGTAGTAAATCTTTACATCATATTCCTTTTTAAATTTTTCCATCCACTTCTTCATATATGGTGTGTAAACAATATATGGATCGCCATCGTCTTTCACTATTTCGTCTTTCTCGAAAATAACTTGGTCTTTGAAAGAGTAAAAACCTATTTTTTTTTCGGAGAGTAGTTTTTCAATTTGCGCATCGCGTTTTTTTGCATAAGGTTCATAATCGTGATTGGTTATTACGTTTTGAACTTCAAATTCTGAAATCACTTTATTAAAAACTTCCTGTGGCTTGCCGTGATATATTGCAAGACTACTTCCGTATTCCTGCAATTCATCGCGCATTTTTTGTAGCGTTTCAAAAATAAAGGTCACGCGGGCGTCGTCTTTTGGAAGATCGTTCAGTATTTCTGTATCAAATATAAATAGGGGAAGCACAGGAAATTTTCCATGGAGTGCCTTGTAAAAACCTACGTTATCGTCCAAGCGCAGATCTCTCCGAAACCAAAAAATATTTACTTTTTCAGCCAATTTAATTGATGTTTAAAGTTGAAAGTCCGCCGTCAATTTCTTTTATAAAATGTTTGCGATGCCAAAGTATGTAAGGCCCGAAGCGTTGCTCGACTACAAAATATTCTTTGTCAACGACGTGGGTAATCTCGGTAATCCATTTGGTCTTGATGCCCAGAAGGGGGTTGACTATATATTCAATAACCTGCCCTGCAAACATTGGTCTGTCTGCTCCAGATTGAATATTGAAACCCATATAATCGGGTGTAATCACTTTTAAGTTTTCAGGGTTTGACAGAAAACTCCAGGCTTCATCCACAGAAATTGGAAGGTTCTGCTTTGCATGCAGCTTATAAATTTTCATTTAGACTTTCATTTCGATTAAATGCTAATTTCCGATTTATAAGTAATAATCTATTGTTATCGGTTTTCGCATTTTCTCTATGGAAAAGTTGCTTAAATAATTTTTTTAAAAACTTCAACATTTTTTTTAATTTTCATTAAAAATAGTTTGTTTCAAGATATATAAAAAAGTTTAAACAAATAATTAACAACTCTCCCGTAATTAAGCTATAGCTTGAATTATGAAGATTCTTCCATCGAGAGTTTTTTAATTTTTTTAGGCTTTTCTTAACTTTTTAAATCCCTGCATATTGTATTTTCGTGAGGAGATATAAACCACTAAAAATCATTATCATGAAAAAGATTATTTTACTTTTTTCCGCCTTAATATTAACTGCCGGTATTCAGGCACAAATTACAACCCCACAGCCCAGTCCGTTTCAAAAAATTGAACAAAAAGTTGGCCTTACAGACGTAACTCTGGAATATTCAAGACCCTCTATGAAAGGCAGGACCATTTTTGGTGGTTTGGTTCCTTATGATGCTATATGGCGTACTGGAGCAAATGCTAATACTAAAATCACTTTTAGTGAAAATGTTGAAATTGGTGGTAAATCTGTTAAAGCTGGTTCATACGCCATCTATACAAAGCCAGGTGCTTCAAACTGGGAAGTTTATTTTTATAACGACACCAACAATTGGGGAACTCCAGAAAAATGGGATGACAGCAAGATAGCAGCACAAGTTTCTGTACAAGCGTATCCAATGCCAATGAATATTGAAACTTTCACAATGAGCTTTGATGAGTTGAAAAACGATGCTGCAATGCTGGGGATGCTTTGGGAAAAGACTTACGTAGGTGTGCCAATTAAATTCGGAACTGATAAAGCGGTTTCTGATAACATCCAAAAAGTGATGAATGGCCCAAGTGCTAATGATTATTATGCAGCGGCTGTATATTATCTTGAAACAGGAAAGGACATTAACCAAGCTAAAACTTGGATTGATAAATCTATCAATATGAACAAGGAGCCTGCTTTTTGGCAACTTCGCCAAAAATCTTTAATCTATGCAAAGGCAGGGGATAAAAAGGGCGCTATTGAAGCTGCCAAAAAATCTATGGAGCTTGCAAAAACTGCCGGGAATAATGATTATGTGGCTTTAAACCAAAAGTCTTTAAAAGAATGGGGAGCAATGTAATTGCTTCACTTCCTTAAACAAAAAAAGTCCCGAACTTTCGGGGCTTTTTTTTATTTTGGGCCTTTTGGGCCTTTTTCGCCTTTGTTACTGTGACCATTTCTGTATCTGTCTAAAAGCTCGCGTTTAAAGTCATCTTCCGTTTTTTTCAGGATAATTATTTTCTTTGATGAAATTACCCCACGAAGTTCAGCAATCATCTGTTTGTGTAGCTCCAACTGTTCACTCTCCAACGATAGGCTAGTGTCGATCAATGCATTTGCCTCAGCGTCGTTCATTTTATCCAGACCATCTCTCAGCTTTTGATAGATTTCGTTTTTTTCTTTCTTTCGAAGAGCGTGGAATTTGTCATCATACTTATTATAAATTGGCCAAAATTTCTCCGCTTCATTTGATGTTAGCGATAACTTCTCCGTAATATAGGCTGTTTTTAAAGCTTTAATTTTTTCGTGCTTCCTGTCCTGCGCCTGCATTGCTATTGATGCAAGGAGGAAAATAAAAATTAATTTCTTCATTGTTCATTTATTAAGGTTTCTGCATCCACATTTTCCAAAAGATAATTTTCCAATGTGGTTTCTGAAAATTGGTGGTTATCAAGGTTTAAATCGGTAATATCTTCATCGTCAATGTAAGTTGTCAAATCATAAAGGTCTAAATTCAAATTACCGTCTTCAATATAAGTGTCAATAGCTGCCAGTTGCAGTGAATCCAAACTAGAGCTATCAGTTTTAGTATTGAAAACCGTAAAACCAATAATTAAGCAAGCTGCGATTGCTGCTGCATAACCAACGTATTTTTTGGCAAAAAGCGGAATCACTTTCGTAGGTTTTTCTGAATTGATTACCGCTTTTAGAACACGGTCTTCCATATTTTCAAAATATCCATCAGGCACAGTATGCCCAGCAGACTTCGGGAATTTTTCTTCTGAAATCTTACTGAACAAACGCTCCTCGAAATGCTCGAAATAGTTTTCGGGAGTTTTAAAACCAGATATGTTTTTATTTTCTTTCATTGTTTCATTAGGACTTGAAAAACGTTAAAGAGTTTCATCCTGTGTTTTTATAAATTCCGTAATCTTTTTAACTGCAATGTGATAGCTGCTTTTCAATCCACCCACGGAGGTTTCCAAAATTTCCGAAAGTTCCTCAAAAGTGTGGTCTTCAAAGTATTTCATTGTAAAGATCAATCGTTGTCTATCAGGAAGCGTTGCAATCGCTTTTTGAAACTGAAGCTGTAATTGGTCACCTTCAAAATATACATCGCTTTCTAAATTGCGCAGAGCATTATCTTTCAAGTTTTCAATTGAAACATTATTGCGTTTCGCTTTTTTGTTCAGAAATGTGATGGATTCATTTGCTGCAATACGGTACATCCAAGTGTGTAATTTACTGTCACCTTTAAAGGAATTGATATTTCTAAAAATCTTGATAAAGGTATTTTGAAGCACATCATCAGCATCATCGTGATCTAAAACCATATTCCGGATTTGCCAATAGAGCCGTTCTTTATACTGCATAACAAGCTCCCGAAAAGCAGATTCCTTTTCCGCTTCGGTCTGCAATGCAGTTACAAGTTCTTGTTCTTCAACCATTTTTAAGTGCGCAACTTGTTTATAAGACTAAGTTACAGAACAATGGTTTAATATAGTATATATAATTATGCGAGTGATTGCATTTCCACCAAACTGAAGTAAACGCCTTTTTTCTCCAAAAGCTCTTGGTGTTTGCCTTGCTCAACAATTTTTCCTTTGGAAAGCACCACGATATTATCTGCATTTTGAATGGTAGAAAGTCGGTGCGCAATAACAATAGAAGTTCTGTTTTTCATCATTTTTTCCAACGCATCCTGGACCAACCGCTCGCTTTCGGAATCCAATGCGGAAGTTGCTTCGTCCAGAATCATTATCGGAGGATTTTTTAATACGGCGCGCGCAATACTCAATCGTTGTTTTTGGCCACCGCTCAACTTATTTCCACTATCACCAATGTTGGTTTCAAAGCCTTCGGGAAGTTCTTTAATAAATTCGTAAGAATTGCTTATTTCTGAAGCTTCCATTAATTCCGCATCGGAAGCATTAGGTTTTCCAAGTTTTAAATTGTTTCCCACAGAATCATTAAAAAGTATGGAATCTTGGGAAACAATACCCATCAAACCGCGCAAAGATTTTTTAGAAATATTTTTTATATCTACACCGTCAATTTCAATACTACCTTTGTTAACGTCATAAAAACGGGTTAATAAATTGGCAATCGTACTTTTTCCACTCCCGGATTGACCAACTAGTGCTACCGTTTTTCCTTTCGGAATTTCTAAAGAGAAATCTTTCAAAACGTACTGATCTTCGTATTTAAACGAAACATTTTTAATGGAAATAGTTTTGTCGAACCCTTCTTTTTGAACAGGGTTTTCAATATCAGTAATCGTGTTTTTGGCTTCTAGCAATTCTAAAATTCGATGCGCAGAACCATCCGCACGTTTTATTGAATAGCTTGCCTTTGCAATAGCTTTGGCGGGCGTAAGAATATTATAGGCCAAAGTAATATAACCGATGAAAAAACTGGCTTCCAAAGTTCTATCCACAAAAACTAAATAACCCCCGTAAACTAAAAGAATTCCAATAGTAATAATTCCCAAGAGTTCACTAACAGGGGAGGCAAGGTTTTGACGATTTAATACAGAATTGGAATGTTTGTAAAATCGTTCATTACTGTCTTCAAATTTTTTCTGAAACACATTTTCAGCATGAAAAGCCTTAATGATACGCAATCCGCCCATGGTTTCTTCCAAAATTGAAAGGAAAACGCCTTGTTCCTGCTGAACTTTTAGGGACCCTTTTTTTAATGACTTCCCAATTTTTGAAATCAGAAAACCAGAAATTGGCAAAAACAAAAACACAAAAAGGGTGAGTTTTGCACTGATGATGAGCATGGTTACTAACGAAAAAATAATTGTCAAAGGCTCACGGACAATCATTTCCAAAACAGAGAGCACAGAGTTTTTCACTTCATCAACATCACCACTCAATCTTGAAATGGTGTCGCCTTTTCTCTTTTCAGAATAAAAAGCTAGTGGGAGATGAATCACTTTGCTATACAAATCATTCCGCAGATCTTTTAATACACCATTTCGCATAAAAGTGGAATAGAACATGGCTAAGTAATTGCTCAGGTTTTTCAATAAAAAGAGAGAGATAATTATGCCCACCATATACATAAGCACTTGAAACTCGCCATATTTATTGATATTTTCAATGATGATGTAATTTAGATACTCTTGCGAAAAATCTTTTATTGTAGAAATTCCTTCATAGACCGGACGAACGCCGAGCGTACGGTTGTCACTAAAAATAATTTCGAAAACAGGAATTAGCGCCACAAAAGAAAGGGTGCCAAACAAAGCATAGAGTATGTTGAAAAAAATATTCAAAAAAGCATATCTTTTGTATGGATAGGCATAGCGCAGTATTTTTCTGAAATAATTCATTAACTAATGTTTAGTTGTGCGGCAATGGCGTCTATTTTTTTCTGAAGTATTTCCTCAAAATTTTCCTTTTCGGAAGTATTTACGCTAATGTAGAACTTTATTTTTGGTTCTGTACCGCTGGGACGTGCTGCAATTTTGCTGCCATCTTCGGTGTAATAGATCAAAACGTTACTTTTTGGCAGGTTTAATGACAAAGTTTCCTGTTTTGTAAAATCCGTAGTTTCGCCTTTTGAAACGTCGTCCATTCTAATTACCTTACTGCCAGCAATTTCCTTAAAAGGATTCTCGCGAAGCGCTTTCATCATTTCTGAAATCTCCGCTGCGCCTTGTTTTCCTTTTTTTGTGATTGAAATTAAGTGCTCACGGTAGTTTCCGAATGTACGGTACATTTCGTTTAAATATTGAAACATGCTGCCCCCGGCGTGTTTTTTTTGTGCCGCAATCTCGCAAGCGAGCAGGGTAGCGGTAATGGCGTCTTTATCACGTACAAAATCGCCCACCAAATAACCAAAACTTTCCTCACCGCCGCCAATAAACTCAAGCTCTGGAAAATCCTTAATCATTTTTGCGATCCATTTAAAACCGGTAAGCCCTTCAATATATTTCACATTGAAATGTTCTGCAACCTTTGCCACCATTGGCGTTGAAACGATCGTGGAGGCTACAAACTGATTCCCGTTGAGTTTCTCGGCCTTTTTCCATTTTTCCAAAAGAAAATGCGTCATCAAGACCATCGTTTGGTTTCCGTTAAGCAAAACTATTTTGTTTTCGTCATTTCTAACGGCAACTCCCAAGCGGTCACAATCTGGGTCGGTTCCAATAACAATATCTGCATTTTCTTTTTCCGCAAGTTCCAAAGCCATTTTTAAAGCGGCAGGTTCTTCTGGATTTGGCGATTTAACCGTTGGGAAATCTCCATTTGGTTCTGCCTGTTCTTCAACTAGTGTAAAATTTTTATAGCCAGCTTTTTCCAAAACCTTCGGAATCATTGTGATTGAAGTGCCATGAAGCGAAGTGAAAACGATTTTGAGGTTGTCCTTTGCTTCCTGTGAAGTATTAAAAGTTCCATTTTTAATCGAAGCTTTTGCGAATGCCTCATCTACTTCAGAATCTATAAATTGAATCAATTTCTCGTTGGCTTCAAATTTTATGTCTTCGTATTTAAGCAAATTTATTTCAGCAATTATTTCTGCATCCTGCGGAGGAACAAGCTGCCCACCGTCTTCCCAATATACTTTATATCCGTTATATTCTGGAGGATTGTGAGAAGCCGTCAATACAATTCCAGCTTGACAGTCCAACTGTTTTACGGCGAAGGAAAGCTCAGGGGTGGGCCTTAATTCTGAAAAAAGAAAAACCTTTATTCCGTTTGCAGAAAAAACATCGGCCACCACTTTTGCAAATTCTTTACTGTTATGGCGGCAATCATAAGCAATAGCAACCTTTATTTCTTTGTTTGGGAACTGTTCTTTTAAATAATTTGAAAGCCCTTGGGTGTTTTTCCCCAAAGTATATTTATTGATGCGGTTGTCGCCAAGCCCCATAATACCGCGCATTCCGCCTGTACCGAACTCAAGATTTTTATAAAAACTATCTTCCAACCCCTCGGGATCGAAGGCAATCATTTCTTTGATGTCGTTTTGTGTTTTTTTGTCGAAAAAAGGTGTGAGCCACTGGTTAACGCGGGCTAAAATTTTCGGATCTACGTAAATCATTCGCTTAAATTAATGTGCAAAAATAACGAATCTCTGTGGTTAATCTTTGAAGTTTCGCTGTTCTTTAATAATGTAGTTTCGGGAATCTTTTTTGCTTCTAAGAATCAATTCTCCCAAAAATCCTGCAAGGAAAAGTTGGGTCCCCAAAATCATTGCGGTTAGGGCTATGAAAAATTCAGGTCTTTCAGCAATGAGTCTTCCGGCAGGGTTTAGGAAAAGTTTATCAATACCAAGAAAAAGCGCAAAGCAAAACCCGATAAATAGCATAAAAGCGCCCCAAGCGCCAAAGAGGTGCATAGGTCTTTTGCCAAAACGCGATAGAAACCAAATGGTTATCAAATCCAAAAAGCCGCGAATAAAGCGTTCTGCACCAAATTTCGTGGCGCCATATTTTCTGGCTTGATGTAAAACAGGTTTTTCCGAAATCTTGCTGAAACCTGCATTTTTAGCCAAAACTGGAATATAGCGGTGCATTTCGCCTGTAACTTCAATAGATTTTACAACCTCTTTTTTATAGGCTTTCAACCCACAATTAAAGTCGTGCAATTTTACGCCGGACGTTTTTCTAGCGGCATAATTGAACAGTTTTGAAGGCAAGTTTTTGCTAATAATGGAATCATATCGTTTCTTTTTCCAACCAGAAACAAGATCAAAACCTTCTTCGGTAATCATTTTGTATAGCTCTGGAATTTCTTCGGGATTGTCCTGCAAATCAGCATCCATCGTAATAATCACATCGCCTTTCGCCATGGCAAAACCAGCGTGTAGGGCTTGCGATTTTCCGTAATTTTTCTGAAAACGGATTCCTTTTACTTCTTTTTTCTCTTCGGAAAGTCCTTCAATTACCTTCCATGAATTGTCTGTACTGCCATCGTCAATAAAGATAAGCTCATATAAAAAACCATTGGATTGCATAACATCTGCAATCCAACGGTACAATTCATTAAGCGATTCTTCTTCGTTCAGAAGAGGTATGACGATGGAAATATTCATTCAGTTAATTAAAGTGGTTGAGGTGGGTTTTTCTTCATTGCCAATCCAGCGAAAAGCGAAATAATAAATCCAAAAAATAAAGTTGCAATTATTGAGAAAGCAGACATAATCATTGGTGACATAAATTTCGCAGACATGTTCATCGCCATATCAATCTGTTCTTGGGGCATATCTGGGTTTTTTTCCAACATTTGTTCTCTAGAAAAATCCAATGTTTTTTGAATAAAATCTGGATCGATGTAATTCATAAAAATGTAGTTAAAAACCACAGCTATAATTCCAGCTATAAGACTAATTGCAAGACCGATTTTTAATGCTTGTCCTAAGGTAAGAAAACCTGCATTGTCTGTTTTGAATGCTTTTATTCCATAGACAATAACACTTACGGAAATAAGTAACTGAAGCACAGTTAACCACCAAGGGCGGTCTATATGTACATCAAGCACATACGAAATAACTTGCAAAACAATAGAGAGGAGGGCCAATAGCACGCCATAATTGAGTGCTATTTTTTTTAGTGAAGCGGTTTGATTTTCCATTTTATTGATTGTTTTTATGGTTCGATTGGTTAGTAAACAAAGATAACAAAACGTTACATTTGCCAATGATTTTGAGGGCAATTAAAAAAGTGGAATATTTTGTTGCTAATCTCTAATTAATCTTTAAATTTGCAAACTCATTTCCGAAAGGTCGGAAACGTACATTTTAAAAACAAGTAGAGATGAAAAAAGGTATCCACCCAGAAAATTATAGATTAGTTGCTTTTAAGGATATGAGCAATGAAGACGTTTTCCTTACAAAGTCAACCGCAGATACTAAAGAAACCATCGAGGTTGATGGCGTTGAGTATCCATTGGTAAAGATGGAGATTTCACGTTCCTCACACCCTTTTTACACAGGAAAAGCAAAACTGATCGATACTGCTGGACGTATTGACAAATTCAAAAACAAATACGACAAGTTTAAAAAACCTGCTGCTAAAGAAGCTAAAGCTGAAGAATAATCTTCACTTAGTAGTAAAACATACAGAAGCCTTCGAGAAATCGAGGGCTTTTTTGATTTTAAATTTACGATTGCCGATTGTAGATTTTTGAGTAATATTGAATACGTATTTTTATAACTATGATTTTTAGGAAATCTAAAATCTAAAATCGTAAATCAAAATGAATTACATCCTCTTTGATGGCAGCGTCCGTAACCAATTGCTCCCTTTTACATTTACCCGCCCTGTGGCAGATATACGCGTGGGGATCTTGACCATTCGCGAAAAGTGGGAACATCTTTTAGGTTTTGCTACAACAACCGTAACCGAGGATTACCTTTCGGAAAAATATCCTTTTTTGGAATTGGAGAAGAATATTTTAATAAATGCTTCATTCCTTCCATCAGAAAATTTGGTGAATATTATAAAAGGCCTGGAGGAAAACCAAGCTGTTTTTTTTGACGATGAGCCGATCGCTTTTTTTGCCACGGAAGGGCAGGAAGTAGATTTTGATACTTTCGATATAATCCAATATACATACGATGATATTCTAAGAATTGAGCACACGTGGGATATTTTCTCTAAAAATGGCGAAGCGATAAAGCGCGATTTTGAAATGCTCACCAAAGGAAGAAAATCGCAGCCCATCCCGGAAGCTGTATGGACAAGCCATCCCGAGAACATTTTTATTGAAGAAGGTGCCCAGTTGCCGCTTTGTTCCTTAAATGCTTCTGAAGGTCCCATATATATTGGAAAAAATGCTGAAATTATGGAGGCGTGTGCTGTTCGGGGCCCTTTTGCGCTTTGTGAGCATTCAACTTTAAAAATGGGCGCAAAAATTTATTCAAACACTACAATTGGCCCGCACAGCAAGGTTGGGGGAGAAGTTAACAATTGCGTGATTTTTGGATACTCAAACAAAGGCCACGATGGGTTTTTGGGAAATTCTGTTTTGGGTGAAAGGTGCAATTTGGGTGCCGATACGAATAATTCAAACTTAAAGAATAACTACG
>Ga0116152_10001242_pt1 | contig 21046 bp, 18 predicted proteins | sample AD_UKC119_MetaG_FD_89894 | JGI IMG/M metagenome (GOLD analysis project Ga0116152, IMG submission 89894) | Active sludge microbial communities of municipal wastewater-treating anaerobic digesters from Hong Kong - AD_UKC119_MetaG | ecosystem: Engineered > Bioreactor > Anaerobic > Digestate...
GTGGATTTTTTGTTAATTCGGAAATTATAAGCTGCCCAGTAAGATGTTTCCTGTTGGGGTGAAAGAGACGTTTCTGCCAGGATCTCCTCAATTTTGCTTGCCAGCAGTTCTTTTCTAACCACATAAACGGTGTTGTTAGGCAAGAAGGCATAAGCAATCTTGGGGTTGTTCATAACAATTTGAAGAAAAAAGTCCTCCGCACGCAGGTCTTCGGAAAGCATGACGAATTCAACCGGCTGTATGCCTTTGAGTGAGGCTTCGTCTATCACCAGGTTGATGTCCATGTATTCCCTAAGCACGGACAACAGGGCCATAATGGAGGGACGATCACCTGATTGCGTGGAGTCGGTATAGCTGGAGAACTCACGGATCATTTCAGTGTTTCGCTGAAAAGTGATTCGCAGGGTATTGGCTACAATCTCTACTTGGGGCTCTCTGGGCAGGAGCATGTCGAATTGATAGCTGATTTGTCCTTTTCCGGATGAGGCTTTGAACCCGATGATGGGCGAATAACCGATAAATCGGTTGATGGAATTCAAATCAGATATTTCGCCGGGTGTGTTGATCACGATGTATCTGCCGTAATCCAATCTTTGTATGTCAAATTCTTCCGGTTCATCATCGTAGATAAAAACAAAGTTGATCTCAGAATCTCCGGGCAAGTAAGTGTAGTTTACCAACTTTGCGGAGAATGATGTCGTGGCAAAAAAAATCAAAATTGCCAGTATCAGTAATGCCCCCAGTTTTTTCACAAGAATTACCCCCTTGACGATCTTTTTATATTATTGAATTTGTGTTTTTAGTTCAGCGATTTCGATAAACGGTCTGGCCAGCAATCGGTATAATCTGGGTGTGGCTTTTTGTTCCTGTTCTTTTTCATCTGGATACCGGTATAACAGAATGCCCATTTGGGTGATTTCAATCACCTGCAAGGGATAAGGGACGTTAGGAACGATTGAATTGATCTTGAGTTCATAGACTTTGTTGGGTTCTGATGAGGTTTTGATCCATGCCGTTTTTTCTTCATCTTCAGTTAAAAAGTAGGACATGAATGTTCCCTCTCGAAATTCCATAATGTTGGTTGAATTCATCAGGATGTCTTCAACTTGTTCTTCATTCTCAAAGGCAAATATATAGGGTTTGAAGGCTTCTGACTCATAATAAGCTGTATTGTCCTCTTTTGTCAGATTTTCCAACAGTTTTTCGAAATATCTCTCATCCACAGAGGATTCAGTTGATGCAACGACCTGATTAGGTTGCCCGCCAGTAACTGCACTTGTTGTGACGGGTCGTGGCGCTGTTTGTACTGTCTTTTTGCCACCAAACAGTTCAATCCCCATTGCGGGAAGGGTGACAAAGATGACCAATAGGGCAAAAGCAGCCAATAGAACAAGCAGCAATACGATTTGTATGATTTTCTTTTTCTTTGGATCTGCTGATTTTTTGGCCATTTGTCACCCCTCCAATATTTTTTCGTTTATTTGAATGATTTCAATTTCCATCTCTTGAATCAGCATATCGGGTATTTCACTATCGCCGATCAGCAGTGGCAGCTCTGATTGGCTTTGTGTACTGAGTTTGTTGATTTTGAGTGTTTTGGCATCTGAGAGATAATTCAAAATCTGAGAGAAACGTCCTGGATTGACTATACCTGAAAAAATGATCTTATTCCCCTCTTTCCGATAATTTAAAGCAGTGCTCTGCATCAGTTTTTCTAACTCGTTCAGTTCATTGGCCTTTTCTGATATTTTTGTGTTATATCCTCTTAATGTATTTGAAGTACTTAAATAAACTTTATAATTTGAGTTATACTGTTGAGCAACTTGTTCCAACTCTTTGACTTGCTTATCCATCTTTAAATAAGTCATAAGGTTAAACAGAATAAAGGCCGTTATCATGATGGCCAATGCGATCAGGATTCCCCACAATCTGTGAATACCGATTTTTCTCATCTTCATCACTCTCAATACTTCGCCGTTTTGGCGGTTAATTCTTCCTGGAGAATATTTACCAACATAAAATCTATGGTTACCTTTTTATCTGTTATCAACATGCCGGATGACTGATAGGCTTTCTTTAACCCTTCTGAAAAACCATAATCGATCTGATGGTTTTCAGTGACATTGTAGTATTTCACAAAGAAGTCCTGTCCCCTTTTGACGGTCATTGATTCGATGAAAATCTTTTCATTGGCTTTATAGCGGTCATACTGAATCCCCATTTCACCAACGAAAGCCGTTGAACGACCGGCATAAATCAAGTCTTTTTTGATGCGGTCCGTTTCAACTCTAATCATGGCCGTTTTGTTGACCGTTTTAACATTCTCAGCCTTGATACGGTTGATCATCGGTTCAATATCCTCCGTTCCGATGTAGGACCTGGCGTATTGGTATTCAGCCCTGATATCTGATAGTTTTGATTGCTTGATGGTTTCAATGGTCACCCTTAACGCAAGAACGGGCAATAACAATATGGCAATCAAAAACAGTACGGTTGTCAGCTTAAGCTTTGACTTTTTCTTTTTGTATAAATTTATATTTACCAAGTTCTCTCACTCCCCTGTAAGCAAGTCCCATGATCGTTCTCATTTCCTCTGCATCGGTTGGATAATCTTTTTTCAAAGGCATTTGGATGACATTGGCACCTCTTAGAATTTCCTTTTCGCGTATCTGATAAGCCAGATCCATGGTCAGTCGGCTGTTGATAGAACCTACAACCACCGCTTCTATTTTAGTTAAGGCGTTATCAATATTCAGGTGATTGATAGCCCCCCGGATGGCTTTTTCGGCCTCAAAAGTAAATTTACTGTAATATTCGGAAAAGATTTCCTGAATGGATTCGGTGTATTCCAATGATCCAATCTCTGAACCTTTTAATATGGCACTTAAAACTTTCTGTGGATTAACTTCCTTTTTCTGGCATTGCTCAATGACATTTTCCAAGGATATTGGTATTTCGGTAATGTCGTTGAGCTTGTTCTCCGTGAATGTAAAGAGGACTGAATAATTCAAATCCTGACAGATCAGAAACGTCAATTTGGATTGGCCAGGAATCTCATCTTTCAGGAATTGTTCATCGATCAGCTCCAGATATTTCAACTGGTCCGGCATAACGATATCCGGCTCTGGTGCACCCGCCAAGCCTTTGTAAAAGCTGATCATTTTGTCCATAAATTCTTGTTTGGTGGCAAATATAGGTATCCGGTTCGTTCCTTTTGCTGTTTTAATGAAGTTGGTTGCCTTGGTAATATCAACAATTAGTTTATTGGGTGGGATGTGATAGTCCTCTGATATTTTAAATTTCACGGCATTCCTCAATTGTTCATCAGCAAGTTTTGGCATTTCTGCCGTTGAGAAGATGATTTCTTCGTAAGGGTAGTTAAAAACCACAAAATCCTCGATATCCGGTTTGATGACTTGTATGGTCTGTTTGATGGCATCTGTCTGTTTTTCTGAAAAATACTCCTTCTCAATGTAGCTTTTTGAAAAAGTCTTGAGGATTTTTGCCTGTTTTCCCGCTAATTTAATTAACAGTCCCCTGGTGTGGTATTTTCCCGATTCCAACACAAAAAGTCTTCTGTTAAATATCTGCATTTTACCCCCCAATTCACTTCTATTATTCTTTTTTGAGACTAACAAGTCCTGATACAGGCCTTACAGTGAGTCTATATCTTTCTTTGTTTTTAGTCAATAACACCGATGCCCCTTTTTTAATTTGCCCGTAATGGGTAAATCCAAGAATAAGGTTTCCCTGAAAAACATAACCGTGAAGATGATCTCCCTTGCGATAAATCACTTCTCCTTCCTCGTAACTGGCAAGACTCTCAGCGGAAACTTGCATCATGTGATTTCTGATATGGGTTAGAAAAAGCGGTTCTTCCATTTCTTTTCCGGTTTGCACCATAAACTGGATTGCAAAACCCGTTGGTATGAGCATCATAGAAAAGATCAGCAGGCTGAAAATGAGCTCGATGAATGTTGTTCCCTTTTTCTTGCTAAAAACCGCCGGTAATATTTTGTTGCCCCTGGAATATCGAGCTGTACATGGCATACGCAATAAAAGCCATAAAAAAGCCCACTAATACAATCATGGACGGTTCTATGATTGATGTCACCTGTTTTACCAAGGTACGAACTTTCTCCTCAAAAAAGTCTGCAACCTGCTCAAGAATTTCATCCAATTTACCGGTTCTTTCACCCGTTCCAACCATGGCGATAACCAAACCAGGGAATATGCCCGTTTGCGAAAAGGCATTTTCCAAACTCATTCCCTGTTTGATATTATCAGACATTTCTTCTACTTTATTGACAAATCTGGGATCATTGGATGCATTAGAGGCCAATGCCAGGGCCTTGATGATGTCAACACCGGAAGTTATCATGACGGACAAGGTTCGGCAATATCTTTCAAGTGCACTGTTAATACGGATTTGCTTCACACCGGGGACAATGCCTAATACATAAGAAATCGTCATCTTTCCGGCATTACTCATAAAAAAGAAGAAAAGTCCTACAGCGGCACCGATCAAGACAACGGTTACCATCAACCAGTTCTCAGTCAGGAAGAGATTTAATTCCATGAGTTTAGCCATGATCCCGCTTGGTGCGCCGCCAAAACTTTCTGCTAATTTAGGTAGGATAAAGAACATGACCACAATGACCATGAGAATACCAAACACAAGAATAAACATGGGATAGGTGGTTGCGGATTTAACTTCATCTTTTAATCTTTTTTGTGATTCATAAAACCTGGCAATCTTATCCAATGCATTTTCCAATGAACCGCTGTTTTCACCGGCATCCACCAAATTGACAAATATATCGTCAAACTTCTTTTCGTTTCGTAATGCCTCAGAAAAACTCATACCCGATTCGATGTTTATCAACAGAGAAGAGACTGTTTTTCTAAAACGGGCAGAAAATACATCCTGATCAGCTAACACTTCCAACGCTGCGGCCAGATTGACGCCTGAATTCAGCATGATGGCGAGTTGCCTTGAAAAAGTCATCAAATCCATCAGTTTCAAAGGAAAGAGCGATAGTCCAATATTATTGCTTTTAGCTACATCGATGGACAGAACAACCAATCCTTGTTTACTTAACGAATTAACTGCACTGGATTCACTGGTGGAATTGATCACTCCGTTTACACGCGAACCACTCATGTCGGTTGCTTTGTATGTATATGTTGCCATCTTTCACTCCTATTCTGAAACGACTTTGATACCTCGTTTTTCCAGCTCTTCAATACCCCTTGAATCATTAATTCTGATCAACGCCCGTGCTGCAAAATCAAGGACATATTGCTCTTCAGTTCGTCCCGTTGAAGGATTCACTGCTGATAATACCGTTCGATCATCCAGTAAGTTGATCAGAGGATACACCGCTCGAACATCTCTGATCTGCCCTAGAGCATAGGCTGCCATGGCTCTGATCAAAGGATTCTCATCCTTCAGACTGGTGAGTATATACACAACCGCCTTTGAATCTTGCATTTCACCAAGAGAAACCAAAGCCTGTGTTCTAACGTTTTCATTTTCATCCCTAAGCATCGAAATGAGGAAATCGGTATTGTTTGACGATTTTATCCTTCCGAGGGCGTTTGCCACTAAGGCTCTGATGGCGGGATCCGTGTCTGAAACGTATTTGTAAAAGGTATCCAATGTCCGTTCGCTTTCTATCAACAGCAGTGTTTTCAAAATATCCTGTATCAATTCTTTGTTATAAGTGGTTTGGAGAGAAATTTGCAGCGGTTCTATCGCCCTGTCACCGATCATGGAAAGCATGCGTTTGGCGTCATCCCGGTTTTCGGGAATGGACAACAATCTGGACAAATAAGAAGCAACTTCCACCATGCCTGAAGGTGATTGTATGTCTATCAGGATACGGGCTATTCTCGTTCCTTCTTCGAAATGGTTAAGCAACGTGGCAAGTTTTAGTTTCAAAATCAAAAAATCCACAGCCGGCGAACCGATATTAACAAGCGCCCCGTCAATTCTGGGATCGTTCTCTGTGCCCATCATCCAGCAGATCTTTTCAGCTGCCATGGCACTATTAATTTGCCCCAGGGCCCAAACGGCAGTTAGCCTCAATTCATCGTTTTCATTATCCAAATACGCCATTAACAGCTCTTCTGTTTCAGGCGCTGAGATATTGCCTATGGCTTCCAATGCCAGCACCTTTTCCTGTAAACTCCCGTTTTCAAGAACGGTTTTCCACTGTTCATAAGCAATCCCGTTATACTCCAGTCCGAACACAACTGCTGTGAATAATGATATGAGCATGATACAAATCAATTTCTTTTTCATAACCTATGCCCCCCGATCTTTTATCTCAATCCCTTCGGGATTGGCCTGTGCATCTTACTTGTAGCAAAATGCAGAGGTTTCTTATTGATTTCGTAAGCATTGAACACCATTTTCCCGTCTTGACCCTAAAAATCACACTGTTTCAAAAAAGTACACTGTCAATTAAGTTCTTATTTTTTAAGATCTTATGTAACATTTTCAAGAGATGATGGATTACTATACTGTATTATACATTAAATCTTATATTTAATATATCCCCATCAACGACAATATGTTCTTTACCCACGACCTTTAACAGCCCTTTTTCCTTTAACGCTTTTTCAGAGCCATTTTCAATCAGTTCATCGTAGTGCATCACTTCTGCTCGGATGAATCCCCGTTCCAGGTCGGAATGAATCTTGCCGGCTGCGGCCTTAGCAGCTGTCCCCTCTTTTATTGTCCAGGCTCTGACTTCATCTTCTCCAACCGTAAAGAACGAAATGAGCCCCACATATTCATAAACAACTTGCGTCAGCACGTCCAGACCGCTTTGCGAAATTCCCATTTCCTCCATGAACAGTATGCGTTCTTCGGGTTCTAATTGAGTAAGTTCTTGTTCAAATTTACCACAAATTTCGGTTAAAACAAAATCAAAATCGTTGCATATTTGTTTTGTTTTAATAATTACAGGTGATTCTTTTTTATAGGCATCCTCGTCTGAATTTAACACGATGATGGAAGGCTTCAGTGTAAAAAGGGACAGAGAAGAGCAGGACTTTCTGTCTTCTTGCGAGTAATCTTCGCTCTGAGGCCACTTTTCCTTCTCCAGATTGTCATACAATCGAATCAGGACTTCCAGTTCCTTTTCCTCATCCTTCTCCAGTTTTCTTTTGGCTGTTTCCAGGTTGTTTTTTCTGTTTTCCACCAGCTCAAGATCTCTTAGGATGATTTCCGTTTTGATGTCTTCAAACTGTTCCAGTGGAGCCTTGGGAACACCGGAGAAGTTACCGATAGTCCATAGCAGGGCATCGCATTTTTGAATCATGCTGAATACCCGGTTTCTTTCTTTAGATCCGGCTTCAATATCCAGTCCATTGGTATCGGTAAACTCCAGCGTGGCGTATGTGGTTTTTTTCGGATGATACATTTCGCTGAGTTTTTTTACCCTAGGATCCTTTACTTCGACTATTTTTGTTTCACCGGGTTTGGGTGTTATGTCTGTTGAACCGGTTAATAGGTTAAAGATTGTCGTTTTCCCCACAAAGGGTGTGCCTATGATTCCGATTTTCATTTATTCATTCTCCATTCTTTCTTTTTTTGTTGTTGCAATGAAGCTGGCCACTTGACTGGGGATGGTGCCCGGTCCGAATCCGATATCGTAACCCAGTTCCAGTGCCAATTCGTGGCTGATTCTAGGTCCGCCTACTGCTGCTATCAGCTGATGGCGCATTCCCTCAGCTTCCATTAAGTCCATAAGTTTTGTAAGGTTCTTGACGTGGATGTTCTTCTGGGTCACAATTTGAGAAACCAGAAGGGCATCTGCCTTAACCTCTTTGCACTTTTTGATCAGGTCTTCACAAAGCACCTGACTTCCCATGTTGTAAACCTCGAAGTTCTTATAGCGTTCCAACCCGTAGTCTCCGTGATATCCTTTCATGTTTAAAATGGCATCCAATCCGACTGTGTGGGCATCGCTTTCGATAGTGGCGCCGACTACAACTAATTTTCTGCCCAGCTGCTCTTCGATGTAATGGTCCACTTCTTCTCGGTCCATGTGATCAAATTTAGCCTCCACCACCTGAATATCATCGGTATTGATGCCGGTGGAAGTGTAACCGTAAACGACAAAAAAGCTGAAATCGCCACCAAGGTCTTGCATGCTCACAACTTCCGCTTTTTCAAAACCCATTTTTTTCACTAAACGCTTTGCCGCTTCTTTTGCCAAAGCACCGGATTTCAAAGGCAGAGTAAATGATAGCTGCATGGCCCCATCGTTGGTGGTATCACCGTATGGATAAACCATCATCACCATACACCTCCCTCAGAATAGCCTGTTTCGATTTTCAACAGTTTTTTAAAGGCTCCTTCAAAGGGATTATGATATTGAGGGGATTTTCTAATCACGCCGTCCAATCCCTTACCTGAGGTTTGAGTGCGTTTGATGTCAGCGAAATTTGCCTCTTCAATGGACTGCATCAATCCCACCTCTTTGGTGTGTTCCAGCAGCTTGATGGCTTGTTCCAGCACCTGATGAGCTCTTTTGGAGATGAATGAATCATCGCTGATTTCAAATTCTTTTCCCAATGAGAAGGCGTTGTTAAAGATATAATCGGCATTTTTGACGGCGAGATAGCGGTCCTGCATGAAAGGAGTGTGAATGGCTTCAGTAAGCATTCCCAGCAGTTGAATGTCCTGACCGGTCAGTACCGATACAAAGTTGAACATCGTGTTCATGGCGTAGCCTTTGAATACATCCCCAGTCATGTGTTTGGTCGGAGGCATGTATTTTAGGGTAGCCTGCGGGAACAGTTCTCTCGTCAGCAGGGCATGGGCAATCTCATAGGAAAGCCCGTCTTTGATGTCCGGGTTGATTTCAAAAGCATGCCCCAACCCCATGTACTTGGGCTCCATACCCGCTTTTAATGCAAATGCCTCGTTAATCAGCTGAGAAGCGGTTACGGCATAGGCTTTTTCGATGGCATCGGAGGTCGTAAGATAATTATCTTCTCCCGTATTGATGGTAATATGCGATGCGGCGCAGATCAATCTTGAAAAATACTGGTCAATAAGGGTTCGTTTCATATTGATATCCCTGAAAAGGATGCCGTACATGGAGTCGTTCAGAAGAAAATCAAGCCTCTCCCAGGCACCCATCATGGCAATCTCCGGCATACAAAGACCTGATGCGTAATTCACCAATCGGATGTAACGATTTTGCTGACTTGCCACTTCATCCAGAGCAGCCCGCATAATTCTGAAGTTTTCCTGCGTGGCATAAGTGCCTCCGAATCCTTCAGTGGTAGCACCTTCGGGAACATAGTCCAGCAAACTCTGAGCGGTTGACCGAATCACGGCAATGATGTCAGCTCCCTGTTTAGCAGCCGCCTGAGCTTGTATCACATCTTCGTGAATGTTGCCGGTAGCCACAATCACGTATTTATAGGGCCTGACCGGATCGGACCAGGTCTCATACAAGAGTTCGTCCCTTTTGTCTTTCATCGACTGAATATGTTCCATTGCCGCCTGGGTTAACTCAAGGGACAAGGCGTTGATCCTATCGAAATCGTTCATGGGAATGGCGCTAAGGTCCAGACCTTCTTCAGCCACCCGCTTGGCAATCTCTTCAGGTTCTTGATGATAATGAACACACGCATTCAAAACATACAAAGCAGCTCCGGTTTCCAACACACCTTTTTTCTCCAATTGCTTGACGATGATGTTCACATAAGGCGTCTCATCCACATCCGCACCGGTTATGCCGAACAATCTCAGAACTGTTCTTTCAATACTGGTGGTCGTGTGCTGGCTGATGAGTCCCATGAGATCTTCCACAATTTCTCTGCTGATCTCCTTTGCCCGATTCACCGGTTCACTTTTTAATCTCAATTTCAATTTTTCCAATTCTATTCCCCCGTTGAATTAAAATAATTTGTTAGCTTGATCGACGTCATACTGAATGTTCAAGAGCTGATAGGCTTCTTCAGTGACTTGTCGACCCCTGGATCCCCTGGTTAAAAAACCCTTCTGTATCAGATATGGTTCGTAGACTTCACTGATAGTGTCTGGTTCCACTCCGACAGCCGCAGCGATGGCTTTCACCCCTGCAGGACCTCCCTTGTAATGGCGGATAATGGTTGTGAGAATTTTCCTGTCCATGAAATCCAAACCATGGTCGTCTATTTCAAGGGCTTTTAAGGCCTGGAACGCATCGGATTCTTCTATTTTTTCATGTCGGTTCACTGTGGCGAAATCTCGTATTCTTTTCAGTAGCCGGTTTGCAACACGCGGGGTCCCTCTGGATCGCATGGCCGCCATCTGTGAGGCCTGTTCATCAATGCCGATATCCAGAATTCCCGCAGAACGTTTGATGATCTGTTCCAGTTCCTCAGTTTCGTAATAATTCAATTCCAGTTGAATCCCAAACCGGTTTCTTAAGGGAGATGTCAACAATCCGCTCCTTGTAGTTGCTCCGATAAGGGTAAAACGATTCAAATCAATACGAATGGAACGAGCACTCGGCCCTTTTCCGATCATGATATCCAGCGAGAAGTCTTCCATAGCTGAATACAACACTTCCTCCACCACACGGCTAAGCCGGTGTATTTCGTCAATGAACAGCACGTCTCCCCGTTCCAGATTGGTCAGAATGGCCGCCAAATCCCCCTGTTTTTCGATGACAGGGCCACTGGTAGTGTGAATCTGATACCCCATCTCATTGGCAATTACGTTGGCAAGGGTTGTCTTGCCTAATCCGGGAGGGCCCGCCAATAAAACATGGTCCAAAGGCTCATTTCGGATTTTTGCCGCTTCGATGGTAATGGCCAGTCTTTCTTTGATCTTTTTTTGACCAATGTATTCTGAAAGGGTTTTAGGACGCAAGGCGTAAAAACCGCTATCCTCTTCCTTTTCTTCACTTGTTAAGATCCTTGTTTCATCAAGATTTTCCAGTAATTCATTTTCCATGTGTCTATATCACCTCAGGATGGGACTCTGTAAGCTTTTTCGTGAACGAGTCATTCAGGAATTACCCCTGAAAATGTCTAAATCTGTTTTTTCTCTTATAGCATGGGCATTGCCGAATCTTCCCGCTAGAACTTAAAAACAAATATTTGTCGGGTCAAGTTAAAAGTATTCATCAGAATCTAAGTTTGAGCATGCGCCAATTTCCGTTCATGTCTTTCTTGTAATCTTGGATCTTGTCGTCAAAAAGTTCTTCAAGGGCTTTTTTTTGATTAAATCCCGCTTCCAGATAGACGGTTTTGCCCCTCAATCGATCAGCCTGTTGTGCGAGTCTCTGATAGAATAGCAAACCGTCCTGTCCACCAAACAACGCTTGATGAGGCTCGTGTTCCAGCACCGTTTGATCCATATGATCCAGGTCGTCTTTGGAGATATAGGGAGGGTTGGAAACCAGGACGTCAATCTCCTGAAGTATGGCGTCCAAAGGTTCTAAAAAATCCCCCTGATAAAACTTAATAGATAATTCCACGCCATGTTTGATGGCGTTTTTTTCTGCTATTTCAATGCAGGCCTTTTGAATATCGGTGGCAATAATCTTCACACCCGGCATGAGTTTTGCCAATGTAATGGCGATCACACCGCTGCCAGTTCCGATATCCGCAATTTGCAAATCTCGCCTGTCCCGATGGTCTTTTACCATCCATTCCACAAGTTCTTCAGTTTCCTGTCGAGGGATCAGTACGTCTTTACTGACGATGAAATCATACGAATAAAACCGTTCCACACCGGTTACATAGGCCACCGGTTCTCCTTCAACTACACGATTCAATAACTGTTTAAATGAAGATAGCTGTTGAGCTTCAAGTTGTTTTTGCCAATTGATGTATAAATGGGTCTTGTCCATGTTTAACATCATTTCCATCAGCTTTTCTGTGGTTTTTCGGGGGCTGTCCACCCCTTTTCTTTCCAAATAGCCTTGAGTCCAGTTAATCACCTTTCCAACTGTCCATTCGTTTTGTATTTTTCTCACTCCAAATCATTGCTTTCAGCTACCTGTACCAATGACTATTTTACCATAAAATAATCCATTCTGTGGGTTTTTTGAGTCAAATTCGGCATATCTTCAGTTTTTTGTCTTCCATCAGAAAAATCACATCGGCATTTTGTGAAACAAACCGTCTGTCATGGCTGATAAAAAACAACCCACCCGGAAAATCTTTCAGCATCTGTTGAAAACATTCCAATGTCTCCACATCCAAGTGATTGGTGGGTTCATCCATTAACAAAAACTCACTTTGGGACAAGATCGCTTTGACCAGGGCCGCTTTCACCAGTTCTCCCCTGCTAAGTTGAGATACAGGCCTTTGAAGGCTTTCTTCTTTAAGTCTTGACGCTTTCAATGCGGCATGAACCTGCTGATGATCCACATCTCGAAAGCAAAAATTATCCAGGAGTATCTTTTGAGGAAATACTTCGACAATGTTCTGCCGAATATTCATATAGTTGATCTGTTCATTTCTGTATACAGAACCGCTCATAGGTTTTAATTCTCCTGTAATGATGTTGAAAAACGTAGTTTTTCCGCTTCCATTGGGACCGATTAAGGCAATTTTATCCCGTGTCGTGATCTGCAGATTGATATCTTCAAGTAGAATTTCATCGAGAGTATAACCAAACCGGCAATCGACGCAGTCAACAAATTTTCTCGTTTCAACTGTGTATTGGGGGATATTTAATTTGACCGGTTTTTCAACAAATGGTTTTTTCTCCTTTAGATCTTCAATAAGCTTATTTTTTTGAAGAGCATACCCTTTGGCACTTTTAGCAATTTTTTTGGCCTTGGCTCCCAGAAAGCCTCGATCGGGAGAGAAACGGCCGATTATCTTTTTCCCCTTACCACTTTTTTCCTTTTCCGCTCTTTCAGCCCAAGCTTTTTTTCTGGTAACCAGCTGCTCCAGTTCTCCGATTTTCTTTTGTATCTTTTCGCTCTCTTTTTTGGCAGAAAGAAATTTCATGTCCAATAGTTTCATCATTTGAGAATATCCGCCTTCAGTTTGTTCGCTGATCCCTCTTTTGATGTATATAGTTTTTGTGGCAATCCGGTCAAGAAACGTACGATCATGACTGACAACAAGAAACGTGCCGCCGTTGAGCGTTTTTCCCTGTATAAGAGACTCTAACATCATGCGCATGCTGATATCCAAATGATTGGTCGGTTCATCCATGATAAATAAATCGGGTTGAGAAACCAGGACGCTGATGATTTCCATGATCTTTCTCTGACCCAGCGACAATTCGTTCATCGGTTGATCCAAGATTTCCTGTTGAAATGAAAAAGCAGCCAGTTCCCGGAGGATGGAAGCCCCCATTTCATAACCGCCATAATACATATAATCATCCAACAGACTTGCATATTCCATATCTGAAAGGTCAGAATTTTCATGAACTTTTCGATTGATATCCTTTAACTGTTCAAACTCTTTAAATAGATAATACCGCACTCGTTCATGAGAAACGACATCGTTTTGACGTAAGTAGCCAATCGTCGTCCCTTCTTTTAAAAACAACCTTCCATCCTCAATCGGCAATTCTCCGGCAATCATCTTCAAAAGGGTGGATTTGCCGGAGCCGTTTGGCCCGGTTAGAGCTACGCATTCTCCTTTTGATATATTTAAATCTATTTTTTTTAACACCTCATTTACACCAAAGGTTTTTGATAAATTCTTGATCTGTAACACCCTCATCACCTCTTATCAATTGAAAAGGCCTCAGCACCACGCTGAGGCCTTTTTATCTTAAATGATTATTTTTTTTTGCCAGCTAAAAGATGCTGCGTATAAATTTATTCAGTTGTCTGAGTATTCAGTTTGTTATACATCCTCTTGCCCCCATTTGTTAATTATCAGGATATTATATCATGGTTTCACTGTAAAAATCCTTCTTTTGATTGTTTCACCAAATAGGCATCCGGGTTCTTTTTCCGCAGTAGGGTAGACACGCCCTCCTCCTTGCCATGATTGTGTGAATTGCCTGAATAAATCGAAATAAGAACGCTTCATCGATTTTGAACCGACTGTTTATCGTTAACAAAAAAAGGCTTCACGATGGAAGCCTTTTTTAATTGCTGATTGATTAAACACCTTAACCTTTCACAGAACCTGCCATCAAGCCCTGAATGAAATATTTACCCAGGAAGATGTAGACTAACAGCGTGGGTAATGCCGCCACGATGGCACCGGCCATTTGCATGTTCCATTCGACGACCTGGCTTCCCGCCAAGTTTACCAAGGCAACTGTGATAGGCTGCTTAGTGGGGTCGGAGGTGATGGTCACTGCGAACAGGAATTCATTCCAGATGTTGGTGAATTGCCAGATGATGACAACGACGAATCCGGGCAGCGACAATGGGAACATGATGTTGGTGTAGACTTTAAACATGTTGGCCCCGTCAATATTGGCTGCTTCAATCATCTCATCGGGCACTTCGGTGTAATAATTCCTGAAGATCAGCGTGGTGATGGGAATACCGTACACCACATGGGCCATGATGAGGCCTCCGATCTTGCCGTAGAGTCCGATCTGTTGAAGAAAACGAATCAGCGGGAATAAAATGCTCTGATAGGGGATGAACATCCCGAACAGAATGAGCAAAAAGACGATGTTCGAGCCTTTAAATCGGATTTTTGCGAAGATGAACCCGTTGATAGAGCCGATGATGCACGAGAGCAGTGTGGCCGGGATAACCAGCAGAAAACTGTTTTTTAAGTTGGGGCCCAATTTTTGAAAGGCATTCACAAACCCTTCCAACGATGGGCTTGAGGGAAGATTCCACATGTTGGACATACTGATTTCGGATAAGGGTTTAAAACTGGTCACCAGAATCATATAAACGGGTACCATGAACAAAAATGCCAACAGAATAAGGACAACATAACTGATCGTTGCATTCCATCTTTTTGTCTGTCTCATTTGGAATCCTCCTTTTTGAGCGTGCTCAGCAGGTAAGGAACAATGACGAATGCCACCATGACCAGCATGATGACGGCAACCGCAGCGCCAAGTGCATACCGGTCTCTCTCAAAGGTTAAGTCGTACATGTAAACCGCCGGCATGTCCGTAACGTTGTTGGGTCCGCTTCCGGTCATGGCATACACCAGGTCGAAGATCTTTAAAGAGATGTGCCCCAAAATGATCATGGCGCTGAGTGTGATGGTTCGCAGCAGCGGCATTTTAACCCGCCAGAATATTTGCCAATTGGAAGCGCCGTCAACCCGTGCCGCTTCGATCATGGAAATGGGGATGCCTCGCATTCCGGCCAAATACATGGCCATGGTATAGCCTGACAGTTGCCAAGTGGCGGCGATGATGACCGGGATCAGGGCAAGGTTGAATTTGCCAATGCTATCTGTGACCGTGAACCAACCCCATTGAAGTGAGTCCAGACCCATGTTTTTTAATAGCAGGTTGATCCCAGAAGGGTCATTTGGAATATTTCCCGGTGCAAAGAACCAGCTCCAGATTGTCCCGGTGACGACAAATGACAAGGCATAGGGAAACAGGAACACATTCTGAAAAAAACGCCCCCCTTTGAGTTTTCGATCCAGCAGATTGGCTAAAAAAAGTCCTAAAATGATACATCCCAGCAAAAAAAAGACCGTGAAGAAAAGCGTGTTCCACAAGTCTGTTTGAAAACGGCTGTCCTGGAACAGACGCTGATAATTGCGCCAGCCCACAAATTCGAATTCATTTTGAACCAAGCGGGAATAGCTGTTGAAGTTTGAAAAGGAGTTGCGCACTGTGGAAGAAATGAACCCGTAAACAAAAATAGCGATTGCCACTATACTGGGAGATACAACGAAAAAACCGATGAGCTTTCTTCTTGATTTCATAAAGTCCCCCTTAAAAACAATTTTTATTTATTCAGCTTATCATCTCATATACAATAAAGGAATAGTTTATTATATCTGAGATAACAATCAAAATGCAAATGAAAGGGCAGGTCTAAAAACCTGCCCTGAGTAAGTGATTAATCGATCACGATCAGTTGATGTTGTATCCTTCGTCTTCTGCAGCCCAAAGAATATCTTCCATTGTATTTTCGATATTTTCAGTTGCCAGGAATCCATTGATGGCATCGTCCAAAGCACCTGCAAATGCACCGGGTGCAGCGGAACCGTGTGCGATGGATGGTGCGAGTGCCAGATTGGAGAAATCGTTCATGGCCCATTGCAGGTAAACATCGTACTTGGATTTGTCAGCATCAACCCTTGCAGGGATGGATCCCTTGATGGGGTTGAAGATGTCCTGTGCCTTAACACTTCCGATAAATTTCAACCATTTGAGAGCATTTTCAGGATTTGGCGCTCCCTTTGGGAGTCCAAAGGTATCAGAGATGATCATAAATGCATTTCCGGTTTCAGGTGTGGCGAACCAACCGAACTCTTCTCCCGGTGTCCATCCCATTTCTTTGAAATAGCCTTCCGCCCAGTCTCCCATGATGTTGAACAATGCTTTCTTCTCGTAAACAAGTCTGGAAGCATCTTGCCAGGTGAGAGAGGAGTGGTCTTTGTTGAAGTAAGGAATGAGGTCTTTCATGATTTGAAGGGAATCCTTCAGGGCAACGGAATTGAAGCTTTGCTGACCGTTCCAAAGTTTGGTATATTTGTATGCTCCAAATTGGCTGAGCATGATGTCCTCAAATACTTGTGTAGCTGTCCATTTGTTTTTGTCACCCAAGCTTAAGCCTGTGTAACCGGCATCTTTTGCCTTTTCAAGATAATAGAAAAATTCTTCCCATGTGTTGGGTTCTGATGTCATGCCGATTTCTTCTGCGATGGCTTTGTTGTAGAATACTACGTTTCCCCTGTGAACATTAACGGGAATGGAGTAGACTTCGCCTTCATACGCACAAATATCAAAAATGTCTTTTGGGAATTTGTCCAAATAGCCCCATTCTGCCAGATATTTTGTGATGGGTTCCATTTTTCCGGTTACCACATATGTATCTGTCAATTCTTCCCCTGCATGAACCTGGAAAGAATCCGGAGGATTTCCGCCGAGCATTCTTGTCTTTAAAACCGCTTTTGCGTTTGATCCTGCACCACCTGCTACCGTTGCGTTGATGACTTCCAGGTCCGGATACTGTGCTGTCAATTCTTCAATCAGCGCTAACAGCCCTGCTTCTTCTCCGCCTCCCGTCCACCAGCTAAAGATTTCCAGCTGATTGGCTGCAAATGCACCAACGGTAAACAACAACACTACCATTAGAGAAACAATCAGTTTCTTCATTTTGTTACCTCCCTTTAAAAGATATGGTCCTTATGGTATTATACAACTTTTTAAACTGTTTTTCAAATTAGTTCATTTAATAAACAATATTATCTTCATAGTTGCGGATACATTGCTTCAAGTCCTCATGGGTTTGAATAAAGGCCTGATATGTCATCGATAGGAGCTCGTAATCACCATCACGGGCTGCTTCCTGAATGCGGGTTCTAAGACTCATTTGATTTTCCGTATCCCGGATGAGTAGATCAGCCAACTGTTCAATGGCCAGCTTCCCCTTTTTACTTCTCGGATCATCGGGCAAGGCGAGCAAGCTGGTTCGAATGGATTCGATCCTGTGGGGAATAAGTCGCTGAACGGTCTCCTTTCGCCATCTCTCCAGCATGTAATCACAGTAGGAGTCAACAAATGCCAAACTGAAGACTTCTTCCAAATAAGCATGATTCCAATCGGATTTGCGCAGGGAGTTGATCAGTTCGAAAACGGTTTTTGGCGAAATTCCGAACAGCCGTTCCCTTTCCTCTTCGGTGTAATCGGTAAAGATGTTTTTCTCAGCCCGATAAGCATGGTTTGGGTCTAAATAACCGAAATACTCCCCGGGTTGTTTGGAAACCTCATTCAAAAGCGCTTTCTCATCTTTTTCAGATGTTAACGCATAGGTCATGCCGTCCAGCATGCACATGAACATTGCTGGCAAACAGATGTACAAATTAGTGTGGGGGTTGGCGGCTCTGAATTCAAAACGACGAGCCATCTCATTTTCCAGGTCGCTGATTAGTCCGATCAAAACAGTCCGGTTTCTGGAAGGTTGATTGGGCGAAGTTCCCAGAGAACATACGGAGGAAACCGGGGCTTCGAAATCGGGTTTCAGACGATTCAACGCATCATTGGTGGGTGATACAAAGGCACCAAGGATATCATAATGCTTGAGGATGCCCATGAGAGCGCCGTATCCGAAAATACTGAGATAGCTGTCTTTCTCAAAGGGCGAAAAGAGGTTATAGACCTTTCCGCTTTGCGTTTTCAGGCAGACACCGATGTGAATATGTTCACCGTTGCCTGCGACGTCTTCGATGGGTTTTGCCTGAAAAGACACCTCCAGGCCGTTACGCCGAAAGGTCTCTTTGATCATGATGCGTGCCAGCAATTCTTTGTCCGCCGCTTCTACCGGATCCGAAGAGAATTTCCAATCCACTTCAATTTGTTCCATGACAACGCTCAGATCCCCACTTTTTCCAATGGAGGCTTTTACGCCCCCCACTTCTTTGTGACCCATCTCCGGTTTGAGGCCGTAAAGTTCCATCAGGGTTAAGGATTGTTCTAATGCCGTACGCACTTTGCCCTTGGTTCGCTGCCAGTAATTTTCCTGCATGGATTGAGCGGTTTGTAGCTGGCTGATCTGTGCGTTCAACATGGGGGTTTTCACCCAAAACTCCAGCTCAGTGCCGATGGTGATGCCGATATCTGCTATTTTCTCATTGATTGACCATTTCTCTAAAAAACCCGCCTGAACAATGTGTTTCATCAGGGTTTCTTTAAACAGCCTTTCACCTTTTTTTAAGAGGGCTCTGGAACCGATGGGAATGCCGTTATGATAAAGAAAGGCGGGAATTCTGAGTGTTCCAACCGGAAGTTGAGTTTGACTGTCGATGTTTTCAAGGTTATAGTCCACATACCAGGTGGCATAGCGGTCGGCTATCATGTCGACTTTACAGTCATTGAGTTTTGCCAATGAAGAAAGAGCGATAGAGGAGCCATCTGTTTGCAGAAAAGGTTTATCTAAAAAGATGTCCTCCAGTTTATCCAAAAAGTTCTGTTTGGGAATCTTTTCATCCGTGTCATGGCCGACAATGTCAATACCGAAAAGAGAAACAAACCGAATATTGGGGTTTTTCGAAAAAAACTCAATCATGTACTGGGGACTGATCCATTCCGATTTGATAAAATAAGACAAGGTTTCATTTAGATGCATTTGTTCACCTTCGTTCTCTTCAAATTTGATTGTTCTGCAAAGCCTTTGATACACTTCAGTGATGATTATACACCGTGAATGGTTTTCTTATACATTTACTGATATAATTAGGGGTTGCTGAAAAACCAGAAGGCTTAATAATAAAATTTCTCAGAAGATTTTCTTTGATTAAGGTGAAAGCTTTTTTCAGCAAACACACAAATATCCTAGCAGATGGCCTTATATTTAAGTGGTACAATTGAATGATCAGCACAAAATATAAATAGGAGGAATGGGCATGAAAAAAATGTACACGAAGACATTTCAGACAATCATGGCTGAAAAGTGGTGGCAGGGATTGCTGCTGGGTTTCTTGTTTCTGGCTTTTGGCGTTCTGTTGTTGGTTTGGCCGAACTTGACTTCTGATTGGATCATCCGAATTATCGGGGTGGTTGCTTTGATATTCGGATTATACAGATTGTTTCAAATGCTGTTCTATAAAGAAGAAAAGGCTACACAGCCCAAGTCCATGCTCGTTGTTGAGGCAGCAGCAGGCATCGTTATCGGATTTTTTGCCTTCTTAATGCCGAGTGTGATTGCAGTTGCCATTTTGGTTATTCTAGCCGTTTGGATGCTCTATTACGGATTTTTTGACTTCTGGACCGGATTTTCAATTCCCAAGGGTAAAGCGAGCAATCTCTTTAAATGGATGCTTGTTCTGTGCGGACTACTTTCGTTAGCTGTTGGCATCTTCCTGTTGGTCAACTTCGGTTCGCCCATAAAGGGACTTGTCGGGTTTATCGCCGCATATGCCGTTGCATTTGGAGGGTTGAACTGCGTCATGGCTTTTTTTCATCCAAACAGAAAATCCCGATAAAAAGGTTTTTAAAGAATCAACTGAAGGGCGGTTGCGATAATTCCCCGCCCTTAATCTCCGCTTTTTTTAACCCTGCTCCGTGTCAAATCTTATCTTAGTCCTCTCTCACTCCAAGCCTCTGTAACCTATGCTACTGAAATTCCTCCAAAAAAAAGCTATCATAAACCTGTAAGCACGAAAGGAGGAATTCCATGAAGGACATTAATCAAGAAAAAGAAGTATTAAAAGATCTTATAAAAAAACTCCATGAAGACCCGAAAAAAAACCTGGAGCCGGTAAAAGAACAGTTTGCAAGAATCGTAAAGGAACTGACACCCATCGATATTTCCACCATTCAACAGGAATTGGTCAATGAAGGCATTTCCCCGGATTCCATCATGCTCATGTGTGATGTGCACCTGGATATGTTCAAAAAAGCCATCGTGGATGACGAGATCGACGTGGAACCCTGGCATCCTCTCCATATCCTTATGGAAGAGCACAAAGACATTTTGAATATGCTTGGCAAATTCAGAAAAGCTCAGGATAGCATAAAAGCCGTTAAAGGATTAGGTTATTACCTGAAAGAAGTGGAGAAATATTTTTTAAAAGAGGAAAACTGCCTGTTCCCTTATCTGGAAAAACACAATATGGTCCAGCCCCCGCAAATCATGTGGAAAGAACACGATCAGATCCGACAACTGAGAAGCAAGATCTTCGAGGACACCGTCACATCGAATGAAGTGAGGCAATTTCTGGTTGGAACCGAGGAAGTATTCGCCAATCATATCTATAAAGAGCACAAGATCCTATTCCCGTCGGCCATTAAACTCATCACAGATGAAGAATGGGTTCAAATCAGAAAACAGTTCGATGAGATCGGCTATTTCTCCTTTATCCCAAAACCATTTGACGTAGCCGATGAAGATGCCGTTCAAATGCGAGATAGTGCCGTCTCGCTTCCCAGCGGAATCTTAAATGGTGAACA
>Ga0116152_10001243_pt1 | contig 21040 bp, 23 predicted proteins | sample AD_UKC119_MetaG_FD_89894 | JGI IMG/M metagenome (GOLD analysis project Ga0116152, IMG submission 89894) | Active sludge microbial communities of municipal wastewater-treating anaerobic digesters from Hong Kong - AD_UKC119_MetaG | ecosystem: Engineered > Bioreactor > Anaerobic > Digestate...
ACGCGTTCCTCGGTGTCCAGCTGCCGTTCGTTGAAATCCACCTTTCCAACACCTTCGCGCGTGAGTCGTTCCGGCATCACTCGTATTTCTCGGATATCGCGCTGGGCTGCATCGTCGGCCTGGGCCCCCTTGGCTACGAGCTGGCACTGCGGGCCGCAGCGGCCCGCGCACACTAATAACAATCGCGGGCAATGCCCGCGCCATCGTCTTTCATCAGAGGTCCTGAAGTCGCATGGACATTCGCAAAGTAAAAAAACTCATCGAATTGCTCGAAGAGTCCGGCATCGCCGAAATCGAGATCAAGGAGGGGGAGGAAGCGGTGCGCATCAGTCGCATGCCGACCGGTGCCGCAGCGGTGTATGCGCCGCCGCAGGTGCAAGTGCCGCCACCGGCACACAGCGCCGCGCCTGCCGTTGCCGCGGTTGCCGGTCTAGAACCGGCAGTCGGCAAACCACGCGGCAACGAGCACGTGGTCACCGCACCGATGGTCGGCACGTTCTACGGCGCGCCCTCACCAGGCGCGAAGCCCTTCGTCGACATTGGCTCGGAAGTCAAGGAAGGCCAGGTTCTGTGCATCATCGAAGCAATGAAGATGATGAACCAGATCGAGAGCGACAAGGCCGGCAAGATCACCGCCATCATGGCGCAGAACGGCGAGCCCGTGGAGTTCGGCCAGCCCCTGTTCGTAATCGAGTAGTCACCAGCCATGCTCGAGAAAATAGTCATTGCCAATCGCGGCGAGATCGCGCTGCGCATTTTGCGCGCCTGTCGTGAGCTGGGTATCAAGACGGTAGCGGTACATTCGACCGCTGACTCCAATCTCAAACACGTGCTGCTCGCGGATGAATCGGTATGCATCGGCCCGCCGCCGTCGCCGAAGAGTTATCTCAACATGCCCGCGATCATCAGCGCGGCCGAGGTGACGGACTCGGTGGCCATCCATCCAGGTTACGGCTTCCTCTCTGAGAACGCCGACTTCGCCGAACGCGTGGAGGACAGCGGCTTCGTGTTCATTGGCCCGCAGGCGAAAGTCATCCGCATGATGGGCGACAAGGTCTCGGCCATCAAGGTGATGAAGGCACATGGCGTGCCGTGCGTGCCGGGGTCTGATGGACCGCTCGACAATGACGCCGACGAGAACTTCCGCATCGCGCGCGAGATCGGCTACCCGGTGATCATCAAGGCATCTGGCGGCGGCGGCGGGCGCGGCATGCGGGTAGTGCACAGCGAAGCGTCGCTGCCGAGTGCCATCGCGATCACCCGCAATGAAGCCGGCGCGGCGTTTGGCAATGACCAGGTCTACATGGAGAAATTCCTGGAGCGGCCCCGCCATATCGAATTCCAGGTGTTGGCCGACAACTACGGCAACGTCATCCACCTGGGTGAGCGGGATTGCTCGATGCAGCGCCGTCATCAGAAGGTAGTAGAAGAAGCCCCCGCACCAGGTATCACGCCGGAGCAACGTCAGAAGATGGGTGAGCAGGTCGTCGAAGCCTGCCGTGCGGTCGGCTATCGCAGTGCCGGCACGCTGGAGTTCCTGTACGAGAACGGCCAGTTCTATTTCATTGAAATGAATACCCGCATCCAGGTTGAACACCCGGTAACGGAACTCGTCACGGGTATCGATCTGGTCAAATCGCAGCTGCTGATCGCATCGGGCGAGAAACTGAAGTACGTGCAGAGCGACATCCAGTTGAACGGGCATGCGATCGAGTGCCGCATCAACGCGGAGGACGCCAAGACGTTCATGCCCTCACCGGGCCCGATCAAGTTGTGGCATCCGCCGGGCGGCCCGGGGATCCGCGTCGACAGCCATATCTATTCTGGCTACAACGTGCCGCCGCACTACGATTCGCTGATCGCCAAGATCATTGCGCACGGCGACACGCGCGAAACCGCCATCGCACGCATGCGCAACGCGCTGGCTGAGATGGTGATCGAGGGCATCAAGACCAACACGGCGTTGCACCAGGAAATCTTCACCCATGCTGCGTTTCGCAATGGCGGTCAGGACATCCACTATCTCGAACGGCGGCTTGGCCTGAAATAGCCGTGCCGCAGTTGGCGCTGTCGTTCGCGCTCGATGCGCTTGGTCAGGACCCCGCGCTGCAGGCGGAACGCGCCGAAGCTGCCTGTTTCGCTGCCGGCGCACTGGCTGTCTCGTATACGGACCAGTGCGATGAGCCCATCCTGGAACCCGCGCCGGGCGAGTTTCGCTTGTGGCCGCACTCCCGTCTCGAAGCACTATTTCCGTTTGAAACCGCGCCGCTGCCGCTGATGGTAACCCTGGCCGGGCAGCTCAACGTACCGATCGCCGCGCTGCAAGTGAGCACGCTCGCTGACCGCGTGTGGGAGCGCGAGTGGTTAGTCGATTTCGGGCCGATGCGCTTTGGCCGCCGGCTGTGGGTTGCACCCCATGAGTCACACGTCGAGGCGAATGGCGATGCAGTCATCGTGCGCCTCGATCCGGGCCTCGCCTTCGGCACCGGCACGCATGCGACCACGGCCCTGTGTCTGCAGTGGCTCGACGAACACCTGACACCCGGCGCAAATGTGATCGACTACGGCTGCGGATCTGGCGTCCTGGCCATCGCTGCAGCCAAGCTCGGTGCGGCCTCGAGCACGGCTTTCGACATCGATCCGCAGGCGCTCACCGCCACCCGCGACAACGCTGCGGCTAACGACGTGGCTGATCGTGTGCAGATCGTCGCTGCCGACGCAGCGCTCCCCAGCGCCGCGGACGTAGTGCTCGCCAATATTCTCGCGGGCCCGCTGGTCGATCTGGCGCCGCGCTTTGCGAACTTGGTAGCGCCCGGGGGCACACTGGTACTGGCCGGACTGCTCGAGTCGCAGGCACAAGAAGTCGCTGCCGCGCAATCGCACTGGTTCGATGTCCAGCCCTATCGGCATCGTGACGGCTGGATTGCACTCGCAGCACACCGCCGATGACTTAAGCTTAGCCCCCGAGCCGGAGCCTCATTGCAACCGATAACGTGTTCACCACCTGCCCCAAATGTGACCTGACACTGGTCGTTACCGCTCATGACCTCCGCGCCGGTCAGGGCTACGTGCGCTGCGGCCGCTGCGCGAGTGTCTTCAACGCACTCATCAATTTGTCTGAAGATCGCCTGCCGGGCCCAGTCGGTGAACCGGTCAGCGCGCCAGCGCTGGAACCCGTGGCCCAGCCCGCCAGCGAGACCGACGACGCGCTCGAGTTCAAGCCACAACGCGCACAAGTGGCGGACATTTTCATCGCGCCCTCGACGGATACGAGCGATATTTCGTCCGGTACGTTCGAGAGCATCGTGCTCGAGGGCGGTCTGGACGACGACCAAGCGGACGCTGAGACGACCGCCGGCACCGAACCCGAGCCCCAGTCCGAGCCGGATGACGCTGCACCGCCGCCGATTGCGGCGGCAAACGAACCAGACGACGACGAGGACGATCCCGAGAGTAAGGCGGCCTTCCAGCGCAGCCTCGAATCGCTGCTGGTGCCGGCAGACGAGCGCGGTCCGACGGATCACGCAGTCGCTTCGGTCGCGGCAGCGCCTGCTGCCAGCCATCGCAGGACCATTCATCCCGCATTGGCCACAGCGATTGCCGTTGAACCGACGGCGCCGGCATTTCCCGATGCTGAGGCAGTTGCAGAGGGCTATTTCGCGCGTCAATTGAGCGCGCGCCTGCGCCGGCTGTCGGTGATCGGCAGCGTCGTACTCGGCGTGCTTCTGCTCGCCCAACTTGTGCATGTGTCCCGCTACGAGTTGGCAAGCAGCGGCTTCTGGTCGGGCCCGATCATCGCTCTGTACGGCGCATTTGGTGCCAAGCTGGAACCGCGCTGGAATGTCACCGCGTACGAGGTGCGACAACTCGGTGCGGAGACGCTGCCGGGCGACGCATCGCGCTTATTGGTGCGCGCGAGCATCCGCAATACGGCAGCGCGCGCCATGCCGCTGCCGCGACTGCGGCTGACACTGCAGGATCGCTACGGCAATCCGGTATCGACCCGCGACCTCGAACCGTCCGAGTATTTGCCGGCACCACTCAAGGACACCAGCGAGATCGCGGCGGACCAACGCATCGATACGGATATTCGAGTGGTCGATCCGGGCCGCGCTGCGATGGGCTTCGAGATCGACGCCTGCCTGCCGAACAGGAACGATACCGTGCGTTGTGCGAACGACGAGCGACGGCGAGTCGCCGCCAGCAGCTGAGCCATGCGCATCGGTCGCTTCGAGCTGCCCACTGCAGCGATGCTCGCTCCCATGGCAGGCGTGACGGACCGGCCTTTCCGGGTACTGGCACGGCGTTTCGGCGCCGCGCTCGCTGCCTCGGAGATGATCACGTCCGACGTACGGCTGTGGAGTTCCGCCAAGTCGCGGCGACGCATGGACCACACGGGCGAGCCCTCACCGCGCGCGGTACAGCTGGCGGGCGCGGATCCAGCCGCACTCGCCGAGGCAGCCCGACGCAATGTCGAGCTCGGCGCCGACATCATCGACATCAACATGGGCTGCCCGGCCAAGAAGGTTTGCAATGTGTTGTGCGGCTCGGCACTGCTGACCGACGAACCGCTGATTGGTCGGATCCTCGACGCGGTGGTGCATGCGGTCAATGTACCGGTGACACTCAAGACTCGCACTGGTTGGGATCACGAGCACCGCAATGCCGCGAACGTTGCACGGATCGCTGAGGCGAGCGGCATTGCAGCGCTCGTGATTCATGGCCGCACGCGCGCAGATTTCTATACAGGGTCGGCCGAGTACGACACCATTCGCTCTATCAAAGACTCGGTCCGGATTCCAGTAATCGCGAATGGTGATGTCGACTCGCCACAGAAAGCGCGCGATGTGATTGATTTCACTCGCGCAGATGCCGTCATGATCGGTCGTGCGGCGCACGGTGAGCCGTGGATTTTCCGTGATGTCAATGCTTACCTCGCAACTGAAAAAAAATCTCTACCGCTTTCACGCGGTGCGCGGCGTGATATTATTTTGGAGCATCTCGACTCTCTCTACGCCTTCTACGGCGAAGACACTGGAGTGCGAGTCGCACGCAAACACCTCAGCTGGTATCTCGCCAAGCTGCAGCACGGCCCGGACATACGTCGCGAGCTGATGGCAGCCGAGAACTCGTCGCTGCAGTTTGCGTTGACGCAACGGGGCTTGAACGCCTGGGCCGATTGCGCTGCCGCCGCGTGATGATCGCGACGGCCACTGCCATCGCCGCGTGTTCAATGGTAGACAAGAAAATAACGCGGTCTCACGGCAGACCAAGGACGATTGGAAAATGGTCGCAAAGACTTCCCGCACGCGCCGCGATGCGTCGCATCGCGTCAATGGCAAAGACATTCCATTGCGTAATCATGCCGAGCGCGCGCTCGAGGATTACTTTGCGAGCCTGAACGGCCACAAGCCAGCGCATCTTTACGATCTGGTGTTGCGAGAAGTGGAAGAGCCCCTGTTCCGCGCCGTTCTGGAGTACGCCGACGGCAATCAGAGCCATGCAGCGGTAATTCTCGGCATCAATCGCGGCACCTTGCGCAAGAAACTGCGCCAGTTCGGCCTGAGTCACTAGCCGTCCGCGCGTTCGCCCGGACGATCCCCCACGATGCTCGTCACGATCCGCCGTGCGCTGCTCTCCGTATCCGATAAAACGGGTCTCGTGGAGCTGGCGCAGGCGCTCGTGCTGCGCGGTGTCGAACTGCTGTCGACCGGTGGCACGGCCAGAGCGCTGATCGACGCTGGCATCGCAGTCCGTGAGGTTTCCGATCACACGGGCTTTCCGGAAATCATGGACGGCCGCGTCAAGACACTGCATCCCAAAGTGCACGGCGGCCTGCTGGGCCGGCGAGGCATCGACGACGAGGTGATGCGGCAACATGGCATCGCACCCATCGATCTGCTGGTAGTGAACCTCTATCCGTTCGCCGCCACCGTCGCGCGACGCGACTGCAGTTATGCCGAGGCCATCGAGAACATCGACATCGGTGGTCCCGCCATGTTGCGGGCGGCTGCCAAGAATCATGAATCAGTAACGGTCGTGGTCGACCCGACCGACTATGCGCGGATCATCGACGAACTCGCCGCAAACGGTGGCGCCACCAGCATCGACACACGCACCTGGCTCAGCGCCAAGGCGTTCGCGCATACGGCCCGCTACGACGCCATGGTCTCGGCGTATCTGACAGACCGGACCGTCACAAGTGCAGCCGAGCGGTTCCCGGATACCTTGCCGTTGGTGTTCGACAAGCTGCAGACCCTGCGCTACGGCGAGAACCCGCACCAGGCGGGCGCGTTCTATCGCGACAGTCTGGTCCGCGGCTCGTCTATTGCGAGCGCCCGCTTCGTGCAAGGCAAGGAGCTGTCGTTCAACAACATCGCGGATGCCGACACCGCGCTCGCATGCGTGCGGCAGTTTCGTGAGCCGGCCTGCGTGATCGTCAAGCATGCCAATCCCTGTGGGGTGGCGGTAGCGGGAACGGCTCTGGCCGCCTACGGCAGCGCGTATCGTACCGATCCGACCTCGGCCTTCGGCGGCATCATCGCCTTCAATCGCACGCTCGACGCCGCGACTTGTCGCAAACTGCTCGAGCAGCAATTCGTCGAAGTGATCGTAGCGCCTGCCATTGCGCCGGACGCGCTGCCGCTGTTGGCGGGCAAGCCCAATGTGCGCGTGCTGGCGGTTGGCGATCTCGCCGACCAACCCAGCGGCGATCTAGAATATCGCAGTATCGCCGGCGGCTTGTTAGCCCAGACGCGGGACAGTGGTGAAGTGAGCCCCCAGGATCTGCGGGTAGTCACGCGGCGAGCACCGAGCGCGGCGGAAATGGCGGACCTGCAGTTCTGCTGGCGCGTCTGCAAATTCGTCAAGTCGAACGCGATCGTCTACGCACGTGATCGCGCGACGATTGGCATCGGTGCCGGCCAGATGAGCCGCGTCTACTCCAGCCGGGTGGCAGCCATGAAGGCCAGCGACGAAAAGCTTGCGGTCGCCGGCGCCGTGATGGCCTCCGATGCGTTTTTTCCGTTTCGCGACGGCCTCGACGTCGCGGCGGAGTACGGCATCAAGGCAGTCATCCAGCCGGGTGGCAGCAAACGCGACGATGAAGTGATCGCCGCTGCCGACGAGCATGGCATCGCCATGGTCTTCACCGGCATGCGGCATTTCCGGCACTAGCATCGACGGCTTCAGACGAACGGATCGAGGATCGGCACCCCGGTCGGGCGGAAGTGAGCCGTGTTGCGAGTGACGACGGTCAATTGATTGATCAGCGCCGTAGCAGCGATCTGCTTGTCCAATGGGTTTTCCGGCCGAGGTACGCGCAATCGGCCCCAGACCTGCGCCGTCTCGTCGTCGAATGCCAGAATGGCATCCTTATAGTCCTGCGTCACGCGCGCCAACCAGTGTTCCAACCGACGCGCCTGCTGGAGATCACCGCGATGTCGGATCGACTCAACACCTTGCCGCAACTCACCGAACGTCACCGCTGAGAGATAGTGTGGAATATCGTCCCGCGCTACTCGCTCGAAAAAGCCGCGAACACCGGCGTTGGCGCGGTCGCCTTTGCGCACCTCACAGATCACATCCGTGTCGATCAGATACACGCTCAAGCTCGCTGGTCCGCTTGCTCACGCTCGAAGTCAGCGTCCTCACCCACGTTCGGCATCGTGGCAAGCAGCGCGGCTAGCGGGCGGCGGCGCGGGCCTTGCAACGCACGGCACAGAATCTCGCGATGCTCCTGCTCCGCGCTGCGATTGTTGCCCGCCGCTCGTTTCTTGAGGGCTTTGACAATTTCATCTGACAAATTTCGCACCACTAGCTGCGCCATACCCATGTCCGATTGCGTTCGTTATGCTATCAATGATAGCACACGCCATCGAGCATACAGCCGATACGCCATTGTGGAACGAGTGGCAGGGCCGCCAACCGCGCATTTCGTGCGACTATGGCTGCAAACGCCAGTGCCGGCACGAGCACGTGCCGGCACTGGCCCACGCTTACGTGGGATCGATCACTCCACGCGACGAATTACTACGCGCGCCACCGGATTGCGCCAGTCGTAGGTGGCAGCCGGCAGATCGCCGATACCGTGCATGCCGTTGCTGACGTAGACGTAGCCCTCACCACCGCCGGGCGATGCGCCCTGGCCGCCGCAGCGCGGTCCGGGAATGTTGACGCATAGTTCGTCGTTCGGCTCACTGCCGGCGTCGTACGCCGTCAGGGTGCGCGACACACTGCCCCACCACGGCAGCGTCAAGCTGTTGAGCGAGACGAACGTGTCGTTCGTCGGAATGAGCATCGCCGCCAGGCTCACCTGGTTGTTGCGGCCAGACGCTGTCACACGCGCGGTCGCCGACGCGCCAGGGGCTAACAAGCCGGGGATCGTCTGTGCATCCCCCACTTCACCCGTGCTGGCGAGCTCAGTCGCGAGCATCGCCGGATTGCCATCTTCGGCGAGGATCGCGAGTCCCGCCGACGCTGGTGCGCCGAGCTCGAAGAACGCGATGCGCGAGCTGTGGGTCGCCACCAGTATCGGCGTGAAGGTTTGCGCTTTGGTGATATTGGTCACGGTGACCTCGTAGACGCGACCACGATCGCGCCAACCATTCTGGCTGTTGTTGTCGGTCGCCATTGCTGTGCCGGCAAGCGCCATCAGTGCCACAGTGCCGACCAACGTGTTAACTGATGCGCCGGCCGCGCGCATGGCTGGGGATCTCGTCATAGCAGTCTCCTTGGATATTGGTTCGTCAGGCACGGCTCAGCGCCGCGCTGGCAACAGAGACTGCCGGCGCGCTGGTCACCAAATCCTCACGGCCGGTGAAATCACTGGCGCGCAGCCGAAAGCTCACTTCCGTCCCCTGCTCCGGCACGCTCCGAATGCATAGTTTGCTGCCATGCAGCGTGAGTACGCGCCTAACAATCGCCAGCCCGAGGCCCGTGCGCCCTCCCGGACCGGCCACGAATGCTTGCTGCACCGCCTCCAGATCACTCGCGGCGATGCCGGCGCCGTCATCCCGCACGCTGACCGCAACATCCTCGCCGCTGCGCTGCACCGACACGACCGTCTGGCCACCAGGCCGACTATGACGAATGGCGTTGTCGATCAGATTTTCGAAAACGGTCTCGAGCAGGCCGATGTCAGCCGTGATTGGTGGCACCAGCGGATCCACTTCGAGCTGCAACCGCACACTCGCTGATTCAGCTGGCAGTTGCCACTTGGCAACGACGTCCTGCGCCAGCTCTGCGACCGACAAGCGTTCCGGCCGGATCGGCAGCGTCGCCGCGTCGAGTCGGGCGAGCACGAACACCTGGTCGACGAGTCGACTGAGTCGCTCACTGTGACGAGTAACAACTTCGATGAAGTGTGCGCGCCGTGCAGGCGACAGCGCCTCAGCCTGCGTCGACAGCGTCTCAAGGTAGCCACGCATGGCGGTCAGGGGCGTGCGCAGATCGTGGGAGATATGCGCAAACAGCTCGCGCCGCATGCGATCGGTGGTCTGCAGCGCCTGCAGCTGTTGCTCGACGCGACGCGCCAGCGAATCGACCACTCGATCGATACTGCCGAGATCCAGGTTGCCGACGTCCGGCTCGCCGAGCGAACCGACCCCCAGACGTTGGCCGACACCCTGCACGCGCGCCTGCAGCTCGCGCAGCGGTTGCGTCAACCAGCGTAACAGTCCCCAGGCCGCCAGCATCGACAGCAGCAGCATCACCACCGTGGTAGCGAGCGCGACCTTCAGGATGTAGCTCTGCCCGACCAGACCAACCAGGCTGGCGTGCTGAACGCCGCCCAACATGACGTAGGCATAGCCCTCGAGCTGATCGCCGAGGCGGACTTCCCACGCGGAAAAGATGCGGTGCCGACCGGGGGCACGCGGATCGTCGCCATAGATCGGTCCGCTGGCAGCGTCGCCACGCAGAAATTGCAGCAGCGGTGACAAACCGACGCGGGTCCCCGGCGCGACGACGGCCGGATCCTGTGGCCAGAGCACGTTGCCGAAGCGATCGATCGCATAAACTTCCGCGGCCGGATTCAATACCATGGCCTGGCGCGCGAGACGTGCGAGCAGCTTCTGGTCGGCGACGCCGGCACGAATCAGATCACCCTCGGCCGCGACATACATGGCGATGCTGCGGCTGAGGTTCTGTGACAGCTCGTCCGTGAAGGCACGGGCTGCCAGGACACCTATCAGCCAGTTGGCCAGCAGCAGCACCGACAACAAGCCGACAATGGCCGCCAGCAAGCGGCCCGCCAACGACTTCACTGCAACGCGTCCGCATCGAAGCGATACCCCACGCCCCATACGGTGACGAGGTAACGGGGCACCGCCGGGTTCGGTTCGATCTTGGCGCGCAGCCGGTTGATGTGCGAATTGACCGTGTGGTCGTAACCGTCGAAGCCCGCGCCCCAGACGCCCGCCAAGAGCTGCTCGCGGGTGAACGTGCGCCGCGGATTTTCGACAAAGAACGTCAGCAAATCATACTCGCGAGTAGTTAGCGACAGCGGGCGGCCGGCGATGCATGCTGTGCGAGCCTCACGATCGAGCAGGAACGGCCCCACCGCGAGCGGTGATCGCAACAGCTCCGGTGCCGGACCAACCCGCAGGGCGGCCGCGCGCCGCAGCTGCGCCCGTACCCGCGCACACAGTTCCTGGACGCTGAACGGCTTCTGCACATAGTCGTCGGCGCCGGCGTCCAGGCCGTGGATCCGATCCGGCTCGGTCGCACGTGCGGTCAACATCAGGATGGGCAACGCGTGGCGATGGGCCCGCAGGCGACTGCAGATCGTCACGCCATCGAGACCAGGCAGTATCCAGTCGAGCACGATCAGGTCCCAGACGCCGCTCTGGGCCGCCAGCAGGCCGCGTGCGCCGTTTTGCTCCAGCCTCACCTCGGTGGCGCAGGCGCTCGTATGCATCTGCAGCAAGACGCCGATGTCCGGGTCGTCTTCGATGATCAAGATACGCTGTTGCATGACTGGCCGTCGCTCCACGCCCTCGAAACACCAGGTTTTCGCTACAGTGGACCGGACAGATCACCGAAGTATCACGGGCACACTTGGAGATAGCTGGGTTCATGCCAGACATAAGTCGACTGCTGATCGTCTATCACACCCGCACTGGCGGCACGCGCCAGATGGTGGAGGCGGCCGAGGCGGGTATCGCCCGCGAGCCAGCCGTCGCACTGCGGACCTGTCAGGCGGCCGCGGCAGGTGCTGCAGACCTTTTGTCGGCCGACGGTTACTTGTTCGCCTGCCCGGAGAATCTCGCTGCGATTTCAGGCGCGATGAAGGAGTTCTTCGATCGCAGCTACTACCCGGTTCTCGGACGCATCGAGGGACGGCCGTATGCCATGCTGATTTGCGCCGGCAGCGACGGCAGCAATGCCGCGCGGCAGATCGAACGCATCGCGACCGGATGGCGTCTCAAAGCCATCGCACCAGCGTTGATCGTCTGCACCAACGCACAATCGCCGGAACGGATCGCCGCCACCAAGACCATCGGCGCGTCAGATCTCGAGCGCTGCCGCGAGCTCGGCCAAACGCTCGCGACCGGCCTGGCGATGGGCATCTACTGACGACGCGGCACTCGATAAATCGGGCCACGATGGGCACACTTGCAGCCCATGAAAATACTGGTTGTAGGAGGCGGCGGACGCGAACACGCGCTCGCCTGGAAATGCGCGCAATCAGCGCGCGTATCCGAGGTGCTGGTCGCACCAGGCAATGCCGGGACGGCGACCGAACCGCGCGTACGCAACGTCACGGTGGCGGCTGAGGATATCGCCGGGCTCGTAGCGCTCGCCGAGCGCGAACGCGTTGATCTCACGATCATCGGCCCCGAGCAACCGCTGGTGCTGGGCGTCGTGGATGCGTTTCAGGCTGCAGGGCTGCGCTGCTTCGGGCCGCCGAAACAGGCGGCGCGCCTGGAAGGCTCCAAGGCGTACACCAAAGAGTTTCTACGGCGATACGGCATTCCGACTGCCGCCTACGCCACCTTCACGCGTGCGAACTTCGACGCGGACTACGTCCGTCGTCAACGCGCGCCCATAGTGGTCAAAGCGAGCGGGCTGGCGGCCGGCAAGGGCGTCGTGATCGTCGATTCCGCAGCAGAAGCCATCGCCACCGCCGAGCGCATGTTCGCCGGCCAGTTCGGTGCCGCGGGCGAGGAAGTGGTGATCGAGGAATTCTTGCGGGGCGAGGAAGCGAGCTTCATCGTGATGGCAGACGGCGAGCACATACTGCCGTTCGCCACGTCGCAGGATCACAAGCGGATCGGCGATGGCGACACCGGGCCCAACACCGGCGGCATGGGCGCCTATTCTCCGGCGCCGGTCGTTACACCGGCGATGTATGCGCGCATCATGACCGAAGTGATTGAGCCCACTATCCGCGGGCTGGCGGCCGACGGCACGCCCTACACGGGGTTTCTGTACGCCGGGATCATGGTGGCGCCAGACGGCACGCCCAATGTGCTCGAGTTCAACTGCCGCTTTGGCGACCCGGAAACCCAACCGATCATGCTGCGACTGCAGTCGGACCTGGTCGATCTGTGCGAAGCGGCGCTCGATGGCCGCCTGGATGACGTGTCGGCAAAGTGGGATTCGCGCGCTGCTTTGGGCGTGGTACTCGCCGCGAGCGGCTATCCCGATAGCGTGCGCAAGGGCGACGTCATCACCGGCCTCGAGGCTGCCGCAGCCCTGCCGGGCAAGGTTTTCCATGCCGGAACTGCCTTGGCTAACAACCAAGTCGTCACCAGCGGCGGCCGCGTACTGTGTGCCGTCGGACTCGGCGATCGCGTGCGCGATGCCCAGCGTGCCGCCTACCGATTGGTCGACGCGATCTCTTGGCCGGGCGTACAGTGCCGGCGCGATATTGGCTACCGGGCAATCGAACGCGAAGATGCATGAACGCCGCACGCAGAAACTGGGCCGTACCGTGCCAGGCATGTCGCCTCGCACGCAACGCAATCTCAAGCAGTCGCTCGCGGTCACCCAGCGCATCAGTAGCCGGCTGGCCGGCCGGCTGGCTCTCGAACTGTTCCTGACGCCGCCGCGCCGCAAACTCGACGTCGTCGACGTTCCTGTCGTCGCGCTCGCGCGGCGCGGCGCAGTCGACGTGCACGGTCATCGCGTTGCAACCTATCAATGGGGCGACAGTGGGCCGCTGGTCATGATGCTCCACGGCTGGGGCTCGCACGCCGCGCGCTTCGGCAGTTTCGTGGGTCCGTTGTGCGCGGCCGGCTACCGCGTCATCGGCGCCGATGCCCCCGGTCACGGCGAGTCCGCCGGCCGCCAGTCCAATCTGCCCGAGTTCCGCGATACCTTGCGCGCCGTGATCGACCAGCACGGGCCGGTCGATAGCCTGATTGCCCACTCGCTCGGCGCCGGCGCGTGTCTGATGTTGTTAGCCGAAGCACCGCCGCCGGGCTTGCGGTCGCTGATCACATTCGGCGTACCGCGCGACATCGACTACGTGCTCGATTCGTTCGCCGAAATGATCGGCCTGGGGCCGCGGGCCAATGCCGCATTTCGGACCGCCTTTACCGAGCGGTTCGGACTCAAGCCCAGCGATTTCTCAGCGACCGAACTGGCACGCCATGTTGCGGTGCCCACGCTGGTCGTCCACGATCGCGGCGATGAGATAGCGCCCTTTGCGCATGGCGAGGAACTGCACGCGAATCTGCGTCAGGCGACGATGCTGGCGACCGACGGGCTGGGACATAGCGGACCGCTGCGGGATCCGGCGACGATCGACGCAGCGACACATTTCATTCGCAGCCTAAGGCTGTAGATAGTCGCGGGTTACCTCGATGATCTGTTGCTCGAGATACGCTGCAAACTGGCGTTCGGTCGCCAGGTGCAACTCGCACATCCGCTGGACCAGCGGGTCTTGCAACAGCTTGGCCGCCTCGCCGAGCGCGATATACGCACCGAGCTCGTAGTTCGCGACCGAGTACGCAGCCAGACAATCCTTGATGGGTTCATCGGCAGCAACCAGCGTCGCAAAGCCCTCCGCAAGAGCACGCAGTCGGGTCGCGGTATCCTTGAGTAACGAGCGATCGGATCCCAGCCGTTCGAGGTTCTGCTCGATTCGCGTGATCTGCTCATGGGTCTCACGGCAATGCTGTTGCAGTCTGGTGGCGAGCAGCGGCAGAGGGCGCGACAGCCGGGCGGCGATCCGATCGAGATTGTCGGCCGACGCCCGCTCCATGGCGTGCGCGTCACGCAGCCAACCCACGAGGGGCGTCGCGGAATTGTTGTTAGTTTGCGCCATGCACGACTCCTTGGAATTGCGCTACTCAGGTGCATCCGCCGGATCGGCGGCTGCCGCTTCCGGCGAAACGGAAACTGATCCTCGTTGCGCCTGCGTCATGTTGATCATGGTGCGAAAGATATGCCACAGGCCATCGTCGCCGCGTCGCCACACGTGCAAGTATTCGCCGTATTCGACGTCCTGGCCAACCTTGACGTTGCGAATCCGATAGGTGCCCTGCTCCACCGCGAGATCACCGGAGGCGATACTGAGCGCCGTCTCCGTGTCGAGCTGGATTTCGCGCGCGGCCTGGTCCACGAAATACTCGCGTATCGCGCGGCGCCCGCGCACGATGGGCGCGTCTTCCGCGAGGATCTCGGCATCTTCGGTATAGAGCGCCACGCAAGCGTCGACATCGCCGCCATTGAAAGCGGTCTCGAGTGCCGTATGGCGCTCTTCCGGCAACGTGACCGGTGGTTCGGAACACGCGGACAGCACGAGCGCCGCAAGCACCAACAAGCCACCATGCGTTACGCTCATAGCCGCCACCGTAAGAGCTGTTGCCGAAGCTACAAACTACTCTTGCCACGCTCCAACGCAAGTTGCGCTGCAACAAAGTGCTGCGCTAGAAGCTCACTCGCATGAACAGCTCTGGGCCCTTGGTGCTGAGATCGAACAGCCCTGGGAAATCGGAATCGGTGACTTCGACCTTCACCTTGGTCGACGTATAGCCCAGACCGAAAGCGAAGTTGCGTCGGAACCGATATTGCACGTCCAGATGGTAATCCGAGAGGGAGCCATCGAACTTGCCGATGCTGGTGGAGAACTGCTGCGCGCGTGCCGTCACCGCCCAGCGCTTGGAGATACGGAATGCCGCATCGGCGGCAATTGTGGGAAACGCACCAGCACCGGTGGCCTGTTCACGCTGGTTGCGGGCTGGCACCGAGCCACGCGCCTCGGCTACCAGAATATGCGCACCAATGCCGGCGCCTAACTCGAAGCGCTCGCGCTTGAATATGGAATAGGTGTAAGTGAGCGAGATCATACGCCAGTCGAGCAGCGCGGCCACGCGATCATCGACCAGAAAGGTCTGGTTGCCGAAATCGATCTGCCGGGTGAGATCGACCCGCGAATCGCGGTCCAGCTGCAGGAAGTTCACGCGCACTCGATTGCGCTCGCGCATGCGCATCATGAACTCTAGCTGCCCCTGGTCCGGCGCGTCGGTCAAGCCGAAATCATCCTCTGCACTCAGCACGGTGCCTGGTGTGCCGAAGTCCGAATCGAGCCGCAGCGTCGTCGCCACCTTCGGTGCATAGTAGCCGGCACGAACATAGAAGTAGTCAGAGACCGGGCTCGCAATATCCCGGGGCGGTGGCTTCAAAACATCGCTGGGCTTGGGCGCAGGTTCGGCGCGGCGCGCCGTGGGCTGTTCTTCGGCCGGCGCAGCCTCGCGGCCACGGAAGAAATCCATGACCGAACAACCGGACATCAGGAGACAAACAACGGCTATGCCGGCACGCATCCGCGACCCCTCAAAGGCTGATAGACAAGCCTGACAAACAAGCCCACGAATATTGGTGCATTGAGCGCCAGACTGCCAGCGTCGCCCGCTCGCGACGCGGTCTGCCTGTGATCTGGTGCACAGTTGAGCGCTCGCCGGCGCCCCACTGGGCCGCTTTCAGCGCTTCATGGCATCGAAGAATTCGCCGTTGGTCTTGGTGTCCTTCATCTTGTCGAGCAGGAACTCGATCGACGCCAGCTCGTCCATCGGATGCAGGAGCTTGCGCAGAATCCAGATCTTGGCCAGCTCGCCCGCATCGGTGATGAGCTCTTCCTTGCGCGTACCGGAGCGGTTGATATTGACCGCCGGGAACACACGCTTCTCCGCGATGCGCCGGTCGAGGTGAATTTCGCAGTTACCCGTGCCCTTGAACTCTTCGTAGATCACGTCATCCATCTTCGAGCCGGTATCGATCAGTGCCGTCGCCAGGATCGTGAGACTGCCGCCTTCTTCGATGCTACGCGCCGCGCCGAAGAACCGCTTCGGCCGCTGCAACGCATTGGCATCGACACCGCCCGTCAGCACCTTGCCGGAGCTGGGTACGACCGTGTTGTAAGCACGTGCCAGACGCGTGATCGAATCGAGCAGAATCACCACATCCTTCTTGTGCTCGACCAGGCGCTTGGCCTTCTCGATCACCATCTCCGCAACCTGCACGTGACGGGCCGCCGGCTCGTCGAAAGTGGAGGAAACCACTTCGCCCTTCACGGTGCGCTGCATCTCGGTGACTTCTTCTGGCCGCTCGTCGATGAGCAGCACGATGAGATACACCTCGGGGTGGTTGGACGTGATTGCCGTGGCGATGTTTTGCAGCAGCATCGTCTTGCCGGCTTTGGGTGGCGAGACGATGAGGCCACGCTGGCCCTTGCCGATCGGCGCGACCAGATCGATGGTGCGCGCCGTGAGGTCTTCAGTCGAACCGTTGCCCCGCTGCAGTTTCAACCGCTTGGTAGGATGCAGCGGCGTCAGATTCTCGAACAACACCTTGCTGCGCGACGAATCCGGCGAATCGAAATTGATCTCGCCGACCTTGAGCAGCGCAAAGTAGCGCTCGCCGTCCTTGGGCGGACGAATGAGCCCCGACACCGTATCGCCGGTGCGCAGATTGAAGCGCCGGATCTGGCTGGGGCTCACATAGATATCGTCGGGCCCGGCGAGATAAGAACCATCCGCCGAGCGCAGAAAGCCGAAGCCGTCCTGCAGGATCTCGAGGACACCATCGCCGTAGATATTCTCGCCGTTGCGCGAGTGGGCTTTCAGGATGGCGAAGATGATGTCCTGCTTGCGCGAGCGGCCCATCCCCTCGATACCCATCGACTCGGCGAGTTCGACCAGCTTCTGAATCGGCCGAGACTTGAGCTCGGTCAAATTCATCGACTTCTTCGATTGCGCCAGCTCGTCCTTGCTGATGATCTCCGACTCGTCGACCTCGTAGGCCTCCGGTGGCAGATCATCGTGCCGGGGACCGCCGGTATTGCCGCGGTTCATATCCCGGTTGCCGTCGCGATCGCGACCTCCCCCGCCGCCATGGCGAGGACCTTTATTGGAGCGACTCCGTCCCTGATTGCCCAAGTACCCTCTCACAGGTTGCTGTCCAGAAATGCGGCGAGCTGCGATTTGGAGAGCGCGCCGACCTTTTGCGCCTCGACCGTCCCGTTCTTGAACAGGATCAGCGTCGGGATACCGCGGATACCGAATTTGGGCGGCGTCTGCGGATTTTCGTCGATGTTCAATTTGGCGATCTTCACCTTGTCCTGATACTCCACGGAGAGCTCGTCCAGGATCGGGGCGATCATCTTGCAGGGGCCACACCATTCGGCCCAAAAATCGAGTAATACCGGCTTGTCGGACTTCAGAACGTCCTCGCCGAATGTTGCGTCGCTGGTGTGCACGATGTGCTGGCTACTCACGCGGGTAAACCTCCGTTGATGGGTGACCCGCTCTTCAAAACGAGTCGACAGAAATAGGTTGAAATGTTTGTCGGGGCGGGCGGCGTGAAAGCCGTGCCACGGCGGCCGACAAAGGAGTTAGAATTGCAGCTTGCGCTTGCGGGTATAGCCCTAATATTAGAGGGATCGACCGGGTAACCGGGAAGTTGATTCGCGCGGCGAGGGCAACTAGACCATCGCGGCTTGGGCGTATTTTGTAGCCGTTCTCGGGGAGATTTGCAAGCTTTGAAATTACCAAATGACCGATAAACATCTTTCAGACCTGCGTTTCGACAGTCTCGAGCTCGTGCCCGAGGTCGCTCGCGGCATCGCCGACGCCGGCTTCGTCAAGGCGACGCCCGTGCAGGCCATGACCCTGCCCTTCGCCCTTCAGGGGCGAGATGTCGCCGGCCAAGCACAGACCGGCACGGGCAAGACCGCAGCGTTCCTGGTGGCGCTCTATCAGCGCCTGCTCACGCATCCGCCGGCACCCGGCCGCAGTGCCACCGGTATTCGGGCGCTCGTATTGGCGCCGACGCGTGAGCTGGCTTTACAGATTTCCAAGGACGCCGAGGTCCTGGGTCGACACACCGGCCTGAAGACCGCAGTCGTCTATGGTGGCGTCGACTACGAGAAGCAGCGTCAGCAGCTCGCCGATGGCATCGACGTGCTGATCGGCACGCCGGGACGCGTGATCGACTATTTCAAGCAGCACGTCTACGACATGCGCCACGTACAGGTCGTGGTACTCGACGAAGCCGATCGGATGTTCGATCTCGGCTTCATCGCCGACATACGCTACATCCTGCGGCGCATGCCGGACCCCGACAAGCGGCAATCGATGCTGTTTTCCGCCACTCTCTCACATCGCGTGCTCGAGCTGGCCTATGAACACATGAACGAGCCCGAGCTCGTGCGCATCGAGCCCGATCGCATGACCGCCGACCTCGTGCGCCAGAGCATCTACTTCCCGGCGATGGAAGAGAAGATTCCGCTGCTGATCGGCCTGCTGAAGCAGACGGACGCACATCGCACGATGGTGTTCGTCAATACCAAACGTGTGGCCGAGAAGCTCGAGGCGGCGCTGGTGGCCAATGGCCTGTCCGCGCAAGCGCTGTCCGGCGATGTGCCGCAAAACAAGCGGCTGCGCCTCATGCGCGAGTTCCACAGCGGCGAGCTGGCCGTGCTGATCGCCACCGACGTCGCGTCACGCGGCCTGCATATTCCGGATGTCAGTCACGTCTTCAACTACGACCTGCCGCAGGATCGTGCCGACTACGTGCACCGCATCGGCCGTACGGCGCGCGCCGGCGCCGAGGGCGACGCGATCAGCTTCGGCTGTGAGGAATATGCGATCTCGCTGCCGGAGATCGAGGACTACATCGGTCACAAGATCCCGGTGGTGCCGGTCACACCCGACTTGTTAGCAAAAGACGTCAAAGTCGCGGCCTACCGGCCACGCCCCGATGGACCGCGCCACGGCAGCTCAGGCGGCGGCGGGCGGCGCGGTGGACCGCCGCGCGGCGGCCAGAGCCGCAGCGGCGGGGGCGGTGGACGACGACCGCCGAACCGGTCGCGCGGTGGCGGTTCGCGCTAGCGCCGATGGCGGGAGTCTTGGCAAACTAACCACTCGCGCCTTGACTGTCGCGGGGGCCCAGTGTCGCGCCCAGCTCCGCCACGGCTTCGACGCAGGTGAATTCCGCATGCACCCGCGCGGCCGCGGTCGAATCCGGCCGTCCCACGCCGATCACCCAGCGTATCCCTGCGGCACGAGCCGCTCGCAGCACGGGCAGGCTGTCATCGGCGAACAGCGTGCGGGCCGGATCGAAGGCGAACCGCGCCTGCGCGCGCCGCCAGAACAACGGCTGCTCTTTCGGCGCGTCGAACTCGGCTGAGCTCGCCGCTTCGTGCAGATGATCCAGCACCCGCGTGTAGTCATGCTTGATCGCGAGCGTCTTGGGATGTGAATTGGTGAGCAGCACGAGGCGTTTGCCAGCGCCGCGCACGAGCTTGAGAAAGCGTTGCGCGCCCGGCAACCAGCCCACCAGTGCGCGCGCTTCATGGTGTAGACCAACGATATCGAGGTCCAGCTCGCGGCTCCAGAAATCGATGCAGTACCACTCGAGCGTGCCTTCACGCGATTTGAACCGCGGGGCGAGCTCTGCATAGGCCGCCTCCAGCGACAGTGCGCGCCGGGCGGCATAACGGCGCGGTACGAGCCGCGTCCAGATATGGTTGTCGTAGGCGAGATCGAGCAAAGTCCCGTCGAGATCGAGGCAAACCGTGTCGATCGCAGACCAATCCAGCGGAGTGGCGAGATCGGGGCGCGAGTCTTGGACCGGGTGCTGCATCAGCCGCGTATGATACCGCGACCGTGAACAGTGCCAGCGAAACTCGAGTCGATTTCCATACCCATAGCCACTACTCCGACGGCCTGCTGTCGCCGACCGACCTGGTCGAACGCGCTGCTGCTCGCAACGTGCGCGTGCTGGCCTTGACCGACCACGATACGCTGAGCGGGCTCGAGGAGGCCGCGGCAGCCTGCGAGCGGGCCGGCATCACGTTCGTGCGCGGCGTCGAGGTGTCCGGCAGCTATCGCGGCCAAGCCATCCACGTGCTTGGTCTCGGCGTCGCCGCCGAGGCCCCGGCACTGCAGCAGCACATCGACGCGATCACACACCGTCGGCGCGAGCGCATCGTCGAGATCGGCGACCGACTGGCGCAGCGCGGACGCTTGCCCGGGCGCGACATGGCCCTGCGCATCAATACCGCACACCGCTCGCCGACCCGGTTACACATCGCCCGGGAACTCGTTAGCGGCGGGTTCGCCGACGACACACAGCACGCCTTCGACCGCTGGCTCAATCGCAGCAAGCCTGGCCATGTGCCGATCGAGTGGCCGGCACTCGAGCCCACGCTCGCAGCGTTGCGTACGGCGACCCCGCACATCGTGCTGGCGCACCCGCATCGTTATCGACTCTCGGCCGGCGGCCTGCGCACCCTGGTGGGCGAGTTCGCCGCAGCCGGTGGTATCGGCCTCGAGGCGAGTATTGCCGGCATGAGCCCCGGCGACACGGATCGGATTGCATCGTTATGTCGCAAATTCCGGCTCGCCGCCTCGCTTGGCTCCGACTTCCACGACCCGGCCGTGCCGTGGAATCCCCTCGGCCGCTGGCTTAAGCTAGCGGATGGACTCGAACCCATCACTGACCGCTTCGAACGGGCCCATGTCGGAAACTGAAGAAGACAACGTCGACCGCGAGCTATTCCGCAACGTGCAACGCCTACGTGACCTAC
>Ga0116152_10001244_pt1 | contig 21040 bp, 19 predicted proteins | sample AD_UKC119_MetaG_FD_89894 | JGI IMG/M metagenome (GOLD analysis project Ga0116152, IMG submission 89894) | Active sludge microbial communities of municipal wastewater-treating anaerobic digesters from Hong Kong - AD_UKC119_MetaG | ecosystem: Engineered > Bioreactor > Anaerobic > Digestate...
AACAATGTGTATAAGTAATAGCGGTTAAAGTGATAAAACGAAAGTATAAACATAAAACAAAGGTCAGTGGAAAACCGAAAGGTTTGTGAGTAAAAATCCGCTACTACTCATACACGAACCGTTGCAAAACATTTGGAATGACAGACAGGGAATGAAACTAAAAGAAGCAAAAGAAATATTAGAAAAATTAAAGCCTTTAGAGAATAAGGCTGAAATGAAACGTGGAGGAAAAATTAATAAATTCTTCATAGTTCCCATGGAATATTTAACCGAAAAAGATTATTCTATTTATTGGCCTGACTTTTGGCAAAAAGATATTGCAATTTCTACTGACAAAAGACACGGAGAAGAATATACCTTGGTGGCAATAAAGCGGACTAAATCTATGACTGTGTTTGTTTGCAAAGACCTTGATTACATTCAGGCACTTGCTCAATATCAATAGAATTAAAAATTTGTTTGTTTCCGTTGTTATCAACTGTTAGATGAAAATCCCGTGCGTAAGGATATTTTGACTGGTATTCAACCAACAAATTGTTTATTTGAAGCATATCAACAACGCAAGGCAATTTTTCTAAATAATCATCGGAATTGACAACTTTGTGTGACATAAATTACTAAATTTAAAATTGGTTCAAGGATTTTCGTCTTGCAAATCAAGCAGAACTGAACAATCTATAATCAACGATATTTTCATTACGTCAAGAATTTCATTAAAACAAGTTTCTATCTGATAGGATGTGTAACCATCCAACTCTTTAAAAATCTTGTTTTTTAATTCGTCTATTTTTTTTTCATTTTCATCATTTAGAAAAACTTGCGCTCTTGACATTTAAAACAGTATTTAAAACAATTTTTAACACACCTAACAATATGAAATTAGACAACGAAACCGCAAAAAAAATGACAGAAGCTTTAAATAATCTATCTGATAGTTTAGATGCTTTTATGAGTGCTTACCCAGAAGGTATAAAACTATCTGATTTAACTCACGAAAAGTTGGATAAGCTAAACAATAACTTAAAAAATTTCAATCAGGGAAATAGGTAGAGTGAATGTTTTTTACTTCATTCAAAATCTCATCCAATTTTGTGTTTTTATCAATATCGTATAAAGAAATAGATAATTTGCTTCCTGATTCCGAACTGGAATTTTTAATGAATCGTTGATGAATAACCATAACGGAAAATAAAAACGTTTTGCAACACCGTATAACCGCCATTGCTACTCGGTTTCCCTTTCCGAAAAACCTTGCTAACACTTGGCTCGTGCTATTTGTTAAACAATCACTAAACTCCGCAACGGACGGTTATACATATCCGTTGTGCCCAATGTGGAAAAAACGAAAATTGAAATATGACATTTGAAGAATTTAAGACAAAACTAAAAGCTGCAAAGACAGAGGAGACAGTAAAAGCAGTTTATGCTAAATACTTCAAAATTGACTACGATACTGCCGACAAACACGATTTGTACACGCCACAAGTATTATTTGAATTTAAATACGACAAAAACTTTCAAAACCTTAAAGCTTTAGCAACAATACTTGCTCAATCGCTTTATTACATAAGGCGTTTAAAGTATGGAGATGCTCATAAAATGATTCCATTCTTTATATGTTTGGCAGATAAAAATGAATCTTCAATTACCGAAACAAATAAATGGTCAAACTATTACTCAAATGACTCATATGATTGGGAAAGTCCACCGAGCAAACCTGACCCAAAATTAATTGACCACCTTGTAAAAGAACCTGAAACAAGAAAATTACACGTTTACAGAATAAATCTCAAAGGTGAACACTCTGCTTTCAAAAAGAACCTTGAAAATGCTCTGAATCCACAAATGATTATCGATTTTGGAGACAAAAAAGTAATCAACGAGGAAAACTTTGAAGCTGTATTCGACCATTGGAAAAATATTTTAGGTAAGTACATTGTAAATGGTTACAAAGACTCATTTTACTTTTTATCTAACATTCAAAAGGATAAGGTAATTGTAGATAGGGATAACAGTAGAGTAGTTTTCACATTCGAAGACAAGAACTCAAAAACCCAAAAAGTCTTGATGAAAGACTACGATTATTTTTGGGGAGTTTACGACTACGTTACAAACCAAGAAACTATAAATGGTATTCACGCCAAATTAGATAGATTAACAGACGAAAACCAAAGAAGATTTGAAGGAGAGTTTTATACACCTTTAAGATTTGGCAAAAAGGCTGTTCACTATATTTCAGAAGTTCTTGGGAAAAATTGGTACAAATCTGGAAAATTTAGAATTTGGGATATGGCCGCTGGAACAGGCAACCTCGAATATCATTTGCCAGCGGAAGCTTACAAGTATTTATATATGTCAACACTTCACGGAAGTGAAGCAGACCACCTTAATAAAGTTTTTCCAAACGCAACTTGTTTTCAATATGACTATTTGAGTGATGATGTTGAGTACTTATTAACAAAAGACAATCTACCATTTGAACCAAATTGGAAGCTACCAAAAAAATTGAGAGACGATTTAAAAGACGATTCAATCACTTGGTTAGTTTATATTAATCCACCTTTTGCTACTGCTCAAGTTGGTGGAGCTAGAGGAGAATCCAAAAAAGGAGTTAGTAAAACAAAAGTTGAAGTTTTAATGGACAACGAGAATGTTGGTCACGTAAAAAGAGAATTATTCGCTCAATTTATGTTTCGCCTAACTCACGAATTACCTAAAAACACTTATTTAGGTATGTTCTCAAAGCTTAAATACTTGAATGCACCAGATAGTGTTGAGTACAGAGACAGATTTTTTAATTACAAATATGAAAAAGGATTTTTATTCAAATCAACTAACTTCAATGGCGTTAAAGGGAAATATCCTATTTGTTTCTTGCTTTGGAATTTGGCGAAAGATAGAGAGCAAAAATCTATTTCAATTGACATAGCAGATGAATCTGCAAAAACCATAGGAACAAAACACCTTCAACTTATCGACAAAGGAGATGTAATTAATAAATGGTTTGAAAGACCTAAAAATTCAAATGAATACATATTACCACCTTTAAGTAATGGTATTAGCGTTCGAGAGAATAATTCAGATACTCGACACAGAGCAAGGCCTGATTTTTTAGCATCAATTTGTAGTAAAGGAAATGACTTTCAAAATTCTAAATATGTTGTGATTCTATCTTCACCAAGTGTAAGTGCGGGAGCATTTACTGTGAATAAAGACAATTTTGAAAAAGCATTAGTATTGCACGCTGTTAGAAAAATACCAAGACCAACTTGGTTAAATGACCGAAATCAATTTTTAATTCCACATACAGAACCAAATCAAGAATTTTATAACGATTGTATCATTTGGAGCTTGTTTTCCTCTTCAAACGAAACGACATCATTAAGCAATGTTGAGTATTTGGGAAACACATATCAAATTAAAAACAACTTCTATCCTTTTTTAATTGAGGAGTTGAAAAAGTGGGAAATTAAAGACCCTGACTTTAGGCAACAATTATCTCTTGACGAAAATCGTTTTGTTGCAAAATGGATAAATAAAAGTGAATTGTCCGAGGAAGCTAAAGAAGTTCTGAAAAATGCAAAAGAAGTCTATAAACTCTTCTATTCAAATATCAATGAAATGGCAACGCAGAATTGGAAAATTGAAAATTGGGATTCTGGTTGGTATCAAATTAGAAGATGTTTGAACGAACACAATTTTGCCACAGACGAATTGAACGAATTGAAAAAAGCAAGTGATGATTTAGCTAACAAAATCTTACCTCAAATTGAGGAATTTGGATTCTTGGATAAAGATGAAGTTTACGAAGAAATTTAAAAAACACTGGGCACAACAATGTGTATAAGCAATAGCGGGTTTTGTGCAAAATTGAAAAGAAATGAATATTAATAAAGGTAAGTGTTTAACCGAAAAGTTAGTGGGTTTTAATCCGCTACTGCTCATACACTAGACCGTTGTACACCATATGAAAAACACATTAGTAACTATATTGACTTTAATTGGATTTTTAGCATTTGGACAAGAAAACAATCTTGACCGAATTGAAAATGAAGTAAAATCAATAGAATCGGATTCAACTCTTGAGAAAATGGAATTTGACTTGGTTGAACTGACTGGAATTACAACTGATGGTGGCGGAATTTTAAAAGTCTGGCGGAATGATAAACAGATTTGTAAAATAGTGGAAGAAATCGGACTCTCTTATGGTCGAATTAGGACAATAATTTACCTGAATAACGGAAACCCAATTAAAATAATAGAAACCGAAGAAAACTTTGGACGCAAAAATGACGAATTGAATTACGAAGAGTTAAGCGAAGTCTATAGAGAAATAATTTACGTTTTTGATTGGGAGAATGACAATGCGGAAATAAATCGGACTGGAAAACGGAATATGAGCGAAGCAAGTTGCTCAATGTATGAATTAGCTGAATCTATTATGGAAAGAGCTGAAAAAGCTACAACGGAATGAAAAAAATACGGTGTACAACAATGTATAACCGCAATTACGGCGGATTCGACTACGTCCGAATCCACTCGGAATTGCTAAAGTCTGTGCCTCGTTTGAAATTTTTCGCTAAATTTGTCCGTAACTGCGGTTATACGAGACCGTTGTACAACATTAAAACAAACATTACGCTGAATTGAAAAAACTCAAATCTGACTTCACGATAAACGAAATTGGGAAGTTCCGATTTTATAGCGGAATTGTAATCGGTATCGGATTTAGTCTAATTTTCAATTCTCTATTTCGACTGACTTTAAAGCTATGTAATATTGGAGACGTAATTACGGATTTAAGCTGGTCGAATATTATAACCTATGAGTTTTCAACTTATTATTTGACTTTAATCGGATTTGCGTCAATTGGGTTTTCTTTTTGCTTTACGACATATTTGTGGATGAGTAAACCATTTGCAACAAACAGAAGAAAAACCTTGAAATTAAGAATGGCTCAAATTAATCCGATTTGGATTTTATTTGGAACATTGCTTTTTCTATTAAGAATGTTTTGGTTTCTTGCTGGAGTCGAATTGACAATTGAAAAGGATTTTGCTTATTTAGGATTTATGATTCCAATTTTTATCTATTTGTATTGTTGGAATTTGATTTCGGACATTTATAAATCAAATAAACCGTTTCTGATTTCTTTACTAATTTTCATAATTAGTGGATTAATTTTGAGTGGAATTTAGAAATAAAATAACGTTGTACAACAACGGCTATAGTCCATTGCTGCGGAATTTCGTAACCCGAAATTCCGTAACTTTACAAATGGCTTGTTCCTACACCGAAAATCCTACTTGGATTTTCGCCGCAACGGAACCATAGCCGGAAACGTTGTGGTTAATGTCGAAAAAAAACCAAGAAACTAAATGAATAAAACAATATTTGAGATTACTAAAATGGACTGTCCTTCAGAGGAAAATCTAATCCGAATGAAATTGGACGGAATTTCAAGTATTGCGAATTTGGACTTTGACATTCCCAACCGAAAACTGACCGTTTTTCACAGCGGAGAAACTTACCAAATTGAAAAATCAGTTCTTGAACTAAATTTAGGTGGAAAAAAAATCTCGACCGAACAAACTGACCAAATAGATTTTAAAGAAAATGCAAACCAGAAAAAACTACTTTGGTCTGTGCTTGCAATCAATTTTGCTTTTTTCATAATAGAAATGACAACTGGAATAATCTCAAAATCAATGGGATTGGTGGCAGATAGTTTGGATATGCTTGCCGACAGTTTCGTTTATGGAATTAGTTTGTTTGCAGTTGGTGGAACTTTAACGAGAAAAAAGCGGATTGCTAAACTTGCTGGATATTTTCAAATAACACTTGCGATTATCGGATTTGTAGAAGTTTTAAGGAGATTTTTAGGAGACGAGAAACTACCCGACTTTTCGACAATGATTATCGTTTCGATTTTCGCACTTATTGCAAACGGAATTTGTCTTTACATTTTACAAAAGTCAAAAAGTAAGGAAGAGGCTCATATGAAAGCAAGTATGATTTTCACTTCAAATGATGTGATTATCAATTTAGGAGTAATTACAGCTGGACTTTTGGTAAATTGGTTGAGTTCAAGCAAACCTGATTTGATTATCGGAACAATAGTTTTTGTTTTGGTAATTCAAGGAGCTTTTAGAATTTTAAAATTGAGTAAATAAATAAAAAACACTAACCACAACAATGGCTATAAGTAATTGCTTGTTCTCGCCTACTTCTGAAAATCCGCGAGGATTTTCAGTTCGGTGTGTACTTGCAAAGTTAAGTGCTAAACCACGCAACTACTCATAGCCGAGACCGTTATGCCTCACCCTAAAACCCATCGCACATTCAAGCACATTTGGTTTTCCAACCGCACAAATCCAACGCTCAAAAACCAAAAGAGCTTAAATTTTCCCAACGCTCAAAAAAATCCGACAATAATTATGCAGGACAAAAAGATTTGACTACCTTTGTCATTTATTGACAAGTTTATTTTTACAAGCAAATGAAAGCAACTTTCGGAGAATACATAAGACAACTACGAACAGACAAAGGTTTGACTTTGACTGAACTTGCCGCACTTCTCAAACTTGACTCTGCGAATTTGAGCAAAATCGAAAATGGAAAACGAGAATTTGATGAAAAACGCTTGGACAAATTAGCTACCGCTTTTAACCTTGACATTGAAAAATTGAAAACAGAATATTTTGGCGAACAATTCGCTAAAAAAATGTATCAGTATAATTGTTCACCCGAAACGCTAATTGTTGCCGAAGAAAAAGTGAATTATCTGAAAAATATAAACGTAAAACAAACCGAAATAAAATTCTAAAACTATGAACAAACCATTGACATATATAAGTTTATTCAGTAGTGCGGGAGTTGGTTGTTTTGGTTTTAAACAAAACGGTTTTGAGTGCATTGCGACAAATGAAATCTTGACAAAACGCTTGAAAATTCAACTTTTCAACAACAAATGCAAATACGACACAGGCTATTTGGACGGAGATATTTCTACCAAAGAAATCAAGAATAAGCTTTTTACTGAAATCAAAAAATGGCAAACTGAACACAAAATTTCAGAGCCTGACGTAATTATAGCTACGCCACCTTGTCAAGGAATGTCGGTTGCCAATCACAAGAAAAACGAAGAATTGACGCGAAATTCGTTAGTTGTAGAATCAATTAAAATCACAAAAGAAGTAAATCCTAAAATATTCATTTTTGAAAACGTGAGAGCGTTTTTAAATACAACTTGTACCGATATTGACGGTAAAGAAAAATCGATTGAAGAAGCTATAAAACTGAATTTAGGCGGACATTACAATATTCTTTTTAAAGTTGTAAACTTTAAAGATTTCGGTTCTCATTCAAGCAGAACAAGAACACTTGTAATTGGAGTCCGCAAAGATTTGCAAAACATTAGTCCGTTCGATATTTTCCCTGAAAAACAGAAGCCAAAAACGCTTCGCAAACTTTTTTCAGAATTGGAACAACTGAATGAAATGGGACAAATATCGCTTTGCGATATTTTCCATTCGTTTAGAGAATATAATCCTAAAATGTTGCCTTGGATTGAAAATTTGAACGAAGGAGAATCGGCATTTCAAAACACAGAAAAAGAAAGAATACCACATCAAATAAAAAACGGAAAAATCGTTTTCAACGAAAGTAAAAACGGAGATAAATATGCTCGTTGGTATTGGGACAGAGAAGGTCCTTGTGTGCATACTAGAAATGACATTTTGTCAAGCCAAAACACAGTTCATCCATCTGAAAACAGAGTTTTCAGTATTAGAGAACTAATGCTGATGATGAGTATTCCCGAAAATTTTCAATGGACAAGTCAATCAACGGAAAAGTTGAACAAAATGAGTGTTCTTGAAAAGAAAATGCTTTTGAAAAAAGAAGAATTAAATATCAGACATTGTATTGGGGAAGCAGTTCCGACAGGCGTTTTTGGAAACATTGCAAAAAGAATAAAAGACGTTTTAAGTCAAAAATTCCTTTCAACAGTAGAGATAAATAACATTATCAAAAAAGAAGAATTGAACGAAACTGAAAATTTACTTTCGTTCATCAATTCTGAATTTAAAAATATCGGACTTGAAAACATTTATCAAATTGCGGAATACGCAAATTCAAGCCGTCAAGAAAATTCCGCATTTTTTACACGGAAAGACATTGCTTTTTCTGTTGTGAAAGACTTGCCCGAATTGAAAGGAAAAAAGAAAATCAAAATTTTAGAACCATCAGTCGGCATTGGCAACTTTATACCGTTATTGGTTGAAAAATATGAAGATAAAGACGAAGTAATTTTTGACCTTGTTGATATAGACAACAATTCCTTTGTTGTTCTGAAAAATATTTTGGAAAAACTGAAATTGCCTAAAAAGTTCAAATTCAATTTCATAAACGATGATTTTCTTACGCATAATTTCAATGTAAAATATGACATTGTTGTTGGAAACCCACCATATAAAAAGTTAACAAACAGTCAAGAATTGTTATCACTTTACAAATTCAGTGCGAAAAACAACGAAACAAATAATTTGTTTTCGTTCTTCATTGAAAAAGCAATTTCATTGGGAAACTTCGTTTCCTTAATTGTTCCGAAAAGCCTTATCAATTCGCCCGAATTTAATATTACAAGAGAAATTTTGAAAGAGCAAAACCTTTTGAAAATTTGCGATTATGGCGAAAAAGGATTTAAAGGTGTAAAAATCGAAACGATTAGTTTTTTACTTGAAACATCAGCAAAAAAACATTCAGAAACTATTCTCATTGAAAGTTACATAACTGAAACCGTAGAAGAAAAACCAAAAGATTATTTGTTTTCTGACAAATTTCCCTATTGGCTGATTTACCGAAATCAAGAATTTGACGAAATTTCTGAAAAACTAAAATTTGACATTTTTCAAAGTTTCAGAGATAGACAAATCACAAAACAAATTACCAAAGACAAAGGAAAATATAGAGTTTTGAAATCTCGAAATGTTGGAAACAATGAAGTAAAAGAATTGGAAAATTACGACTGTTATATTGACGATATGGAAAATTTGGCTGTCGCCAAATTTCTCAATCGTGAAGATGTTGTAATGATTCCAAATCTTACTTATTATCCAAGAGCGAGTTTTTTGCCAAAGAATACCATTACAGACGGTTCGGTTGCTTTATTGACTTTGAAAAATGGTAGCCGACTTCCGACAGAAAAAGATTTGGAATATTATGGTTCAAAAGAATTTGAGAAGTTTTATCGAGTTGCCCGAAATTATGGAACTCGCTCTTTAAATATTGATAATAATTCCGTTTTTTTCTTCGGACTTTTAAAAAATATCGACTAAATGACAGAAGTAGAAAAATTGCTGAAAAGCAAAAATTACGATATAAGAATAAGCAATGATGCAAGGTTTATGGACCAAAAATGTACGCCAGATGTGGTGTGCATCATTGCGGATTGCGTTATGAATTTAAGAGAAAGCGAACCGCAAAAAGAGTTTACCGTTCAAGATATTTGGGATTCTCAATACTTCATCAAAAACGTAAAAGCGATTTTCAATAAACCCTCTGCAACCAACCCAACAACACGAAGCGAATACGACAAATTTATTCAGCAACCATTAAGGCTTTTGGCTTATGCAGGAGTTTTGGATATTGAAAAACGTGGAACTAAAAACTATTACAAAATTGCCAATCTACCTGTATTGGAGTATATTTCGTTGAAAGACCGAAATGCTTACTACTTTCTCTATCAATACTTCGAAAAGGTTTTATCTGATAGTGGTTTGCTCAAATTTTTTGAAGATTACAAAAAGAAATACGAAAAAGGAAATTTGGCAGAAACCGATTTTGAAGATTTGCAAAAACGCTTTATCAAATTCATCATTGGAAATACAGCAATCAATGGAGAAGTTGAAGTAAAACGTATTTATCCAAAATTGCTGAATGTTTATGCTTGTGAAAACAACTTGCCAGGTTCTGTTAAAGGTCGAATATCAAAAAACGAGTTTTACTATACGGATTTAATGTACAACCGAAAAAATTGGCGTGATGTATCTAAAGACAAAAATATTTCTCGACAAGAAGCCATTATAGAGAGTGAACAAAATGTATTGACCGACACGGCTTTCAATGCTTATTTAGTACAAAAAGCAATGAACCAAATTAAGAAAATGTATTCTGAAAGTGAAGTTAGAGACCAATGGGCAAATGGCGAAGCAACGCAAATACATCACATTTTTCCCAAAAGTAAGTTTCCACAACTCGCTCACTATTTGGAAAACTTAATCAAATTGACAGCAACGCAACATTATACAAAGGCACATCCAAGTAACAAAACAGATGCGATAAATCCCGATTATCAACTTGTTTGCTTACTTGCAAAATCGGACAGCATTGAAAAATCGTTAAAGAAAAACGAGTTGTATTACCGAAAAGAATCGTTCATTTATTGCATAAACACAGGATTGAGCCAAGAACTGAATTTTGATTTGAGTTTCAGACAAATCAAAACGGAATTGGCAACAATTTATAATAATCTTTAAAACTAAATAATATGGCACAACTAATTTTCGGGACAAAACAGCAAATTCAATTTGCATCGGACAGCGATTTTTTTGAAGCACTTGGCTTTCTCTCAAAAAATGACGGAACAACTTCTATTCATTGGGAACATAACGAAAATCAAGGTGCTTGGGGAAGTGAAGGAAGAATACATTGTTATCAAAACATTGCAAACTTTCCTGCATATTTCAGCAATGCTTTTTCGGCAGGAGTAAATAATATTGTTCACAGGATTAACTGTAATGAATACATACAATATATCGTTACAAATCACGGTTTTCAACTTGGACATAATCAAGATATAAATGCTATTACAGCGACTATTCCTGCACAATATTTGGCAGACTTTAATCGTGGACAAAATATTTAACAAACAACGCTTTTGGTAGCACATTTTCATTTTTGCCAACCGCACAAAGCCAAAGAAAAAATGATAAAGAGCTACCAAGCCAACGCACCAATAAACGGACTGACAAACAGGACGAAAAAGAAGGGCGAAGGCATAACAACGTGTATAAAACATTTGGCAGTGAGTGGTTTATCAAGCGTTTCAGCTCGTATCAAAAGTAGTTGTAACTTGATAGGAAATCGCTTCGAAATGCCAAACGTTTCATACACGCAACCGTTACCTGCAAGCTGAAAAAAGAGCCACCGCACGTTCAAGCACATTTCATTTTACTCGTACCTCACAAAATAAAAAGAGCTTTCACTTCCCCACCACCACCCGAAAATTAATTTGAAAACTTGATAGTAAAATCGCATAACATTTTTATATTTGCTAATAATGTATCAAACAAAAATTAGTAATGACAAGTTTTGGTAATTTTATAAAAAAAGAAAGAGAATTGCGAGAATGGACACAGACCGACTTTGGAGCTAAAATTGGGGTTAATTCAAGTGCAATAAGCCGAATTGAAAATGGAACACAAACTTTTAGCAAAAACAAATTGGAACTTTTAGCGAAAATTTTCAAGCTTGAAAAACAAAAAATTGTTGACTTGTACTTTGCTGATAAATTTGCAAGAGAAGCAAATAAATATAAGTGTTCTGAAACTATTTTTTCAGTAGCAGAAGAAACATCAAATTATTTGAAAATAAAAAAATCTAAACAAGGTGAATTCAAATTTTAATATGGAAGTAAAAGAACCTCAATTGCGAATTTATTCGCCAACAAAAAGGAATATCGAAACTCTTGAAAGCAAAGAAAAAATTGAAGTAATTTCTCTTTTTTCAGGTTGTGGCGGAATGGATTTAGGATTTCATCAAGCAGGTTTTGATATAAAATGGGCAAATGACATTGAGCAAAGAGCTTGTGAAACCTATGCTAAAAATATTGGAAATCATATAGTTTGTGGGGATATAACTCAATTAGACTATTCGCAAATACCTGATGCTGATTTGATTCTCGGTGGTTTTCCCTGTCAAGATTTTTCTATGATTTGGAAACGGGGAGGAATAACAACAGATAGAGGTAATCTTTATCAAAACTTTGTTGAGATAGTTTCTCAAAAACAACCATTAATGTTTGTTGCCGAAAATGTAAAAGGAATTTTGACAGCCAATAAGAAAAAAGCAATAAAACAAATAATCAAGGACTTTTCAGAAACTGGTGATTATGGCTATAATACCACTGCTCATTTGATAAATTTTGCAGATTATGGAGTTGCTCAACTTCGAGAAAGAGTTCTAATTATAGGAGTAAGAAAAGATTTGGACGTGTTTTTTGATATTCCAGCGCCATTGAGAGATTCCGATAATTATTTATCTTCAAAAGAAGCTCTTAAAGGAGTTAATAAAGTAAAACATAATAATGAGCATCAAAATATTCAGCAAAATACCATTGAGAAATTAAAACTGATTCCGCCTGGAGGCAATTTTACAAATATTCCTAAAGATTCACCTCATTATGTTAAAGGTATGATTTCCCACGTTTACAGAAGACTTCATCCGAACAAACCATCAACAACTATAATTGCGGCCGGTGGAGGTGGAACTTGGGGCTACCATTATGACGAACCAAGACCATTAACAAATCGTGAGAGAGCAAGGTTATTTGGTTATCCAGATGATTTTGTGTTTGAAGGCACAATTACAGAAGTAAGAAAACAAATTGGGAATTCGGTTCCACCATCAGGGATTCTACCTTTTGCTAAACAAATTAAAACATTTTTAGAAAGTATCAAGGCTAATGTATACTAATGTTCAAAAATATGGTGGTGATTTTCGCAATATATTAGAAAAGGAATTTACCACCTCAAAAAGCGTAACCATAGCTTCAGGGTATGCGTCTTTAGATGTTATAAATGCTTTTGAAAAACCATTTATTGAAATTGCTAAAAATGGAGGTACATCTAGATTACTTTTAGGTATGGCATTTTATGAAGGGTTAAGTCAAAAAAAATTAGATGCCGTTACAAAATTACATACTGCCCTAAAGCCTTATGGAAATAATTCAGGTGTTTTCGTAACTAATGGAAGAAGATATCACGGAAAAGTTTATCAATTTGATAAAGAAGGGATTTCAAATATTTATGTTGGTTCTTCAAACTTTTCTTCGAGTGGAACAAAAGGTAATATTGAATGTACTGTTCCAATATTGAATGACAACCAAAAAGTAAATTTGGTTTTATTCTTAAACGACCTTTATTCACCTTCCTACTCTATCTCAATAGATGAAGCTGAAATTACAGTTCCGGGCAAAAAGAAAATTGTTTTAGACAAGGTTGAAAGACTTTGGTCAAATTTAAAAAACTACGACCCGACAAAAATTACAGTAGAAGGACTTCCTAAATTTGTTTTCCCTCTAGAAAGAGTAGCAGAAAAAGAAAAATCTAACTTAAATGTATATTTTGGCAAAGGAAGATGGAGTCGTTCAACAGGGAAGATAAAACCAAGGCCTTGGTATGAAATTGAACTAATTGCTAGTAACGACCTCAATTCCCAAGCATTTTATCCAAAAGGTGATTTCTTGGCATATACAGATGACGGACTGATAATTCCAATGAGGACGCAAGGAGATTATTACAAAAATATCCGTTCAAAAGACAGTTTACAAATTTTTGGAATATGGTTAAAAGGAAAATTAGAGCGAAGTGGAGTATTGAAAAAATATGAACCTGTGACTATGGAAACACTTCAAGAGTACGGAAATGACAAATTGACTTTCTACAAATTCGAAGAAGGTAAATATTATATGCAGTTTTAGCCAACGCAAAGTTCAAGCACATTGCAATCCTCGTTCCTGCGGTTGCAAAGAGCTTTCACACCAATGCTGAAAACCAAGCAGAACGGAAGAAAGCCAGCAGGTAACAAAGTATATAAAAAATAGCGGAGTAAGTGCTTAAACGAAAATGAAATTTATAAATTTAAGGTCAGTTATAATCTGAAAATTTAGTGAGTAAAACCCGCTACTTTTCATATACAAAAACGTTACCTACAATTTGAAAAATGGACATTCTTAAACCGACTTGGAAAGTATCTGAAAAAGAGATTTTGGCTAATTTCTCTTTCCTGCAATCTGAATTTGGATTTCCAAAATTTAAGAAAAAGTGGATTAAAGATGAATATTCAATTTCGACAAAAAAAGCTGATCTTGAATTCTCAACAACGATTTTCAAATTTGACTCAAACGCACCAATAATCGGAATTACTAATCATTCGGAACCGATTGAATTTAATCACGAAATCTATCCAACGAATTTTTATTGGATTCACAATCTCGACGAAACTGGCGGATTGAAAATGATGACGGAAAATGGACGCGACTTTGTTGAAATTTATATATCTGAATGCGCTGAATTATTAAGAGCTAATCCTAAAATATTGAACGGAATTACAACTGATTTTAAAAAGAATAAAAAACTGTAGGTAACAACGGCTATAATCCATTGCGGCTGAAATTCCTTTCGGAATTTCATTGCAATTTACTATCTTTCGGCTACGGCGGAAAGAATCCTGCGGATTTTTCCGCAACGTATCATAGCCAAAACCGTTGTACACCATTTGACAAAACCTATGCGAAAAATTATATTTCTGATTTTAATTTTACAATCTTCACTGACTTTTTCACAAGTTCAGCAATACTTTTTCGTGGATGATGTGGAAGTTGTTGAATATCTATATGTCAAAATTTGCATTGGAGAAAATGGAGAAACAACATCTGTAACTGAAATTCCGGAAAGAACTACTTACAAAAACAAAGATATTATTCAACAGATTATAGAATATCGGAAAGGAATTGACTTTTTACCAGGAAGTAAATTTAGTAATCAGTGTTTCGACTATCCATTTACTATTGTGAATTCAAAATATGAATCGATAAAAGAATTGGACTCGAATTGTGTTACGGATTTTGGAAAAGGAAAATATAGATATGTAAATCCTGAATATCGAGATGTGGAAATCAAAAGACGGAAACGAAAACAAATTGAGAAAACAAAAGACTCAAAATCCGTTTATAAAATAGAATGGATTTCGCCTTGTAATTATGTTTTGACTTATTTAAAAGTTTCGGAAACTAAATACGAATACTTAATTGGACAAAAAATTGATGTCAAAATTATTGACGTTCTTGAAAATGGAAATTATGTCTATTATTCAAATTTATCTGACCGAACTTATGGATTTGGAGAAATGGAAAAATTATAAAAAACGGTGTACAACAATGTATAACCGCAATTACGGCGGATTCGACTACGTCCGAATCCACTCGGAATTGCTAACGTCAGTTCTAAAACGAAAATCATTAACTTTAATCCCGTAACTGACGGTTATACGAGACCGTTAGGCACAATTTAAACAGACAACAAATAAAATAATGGAAACTCAACAAATTAGTATAAAATCAATTGTAGTCAAAAAACTCTTTGGTCATTACGACTATAATTTACCAAAAGACAAAAATGCAAAAGAATTAAGTAAACTTTTCATTTTATATGGAGATAATGGTTCTGGCAAAACTACAGTTTTGAATCTTATATTTTATTTATTATCAACTAAAGATAAAAGCGGATATAAATCAAAACTAGCTCAAACTAAATTTGAAAAATTTGCAATTTCTCTTACAAATGGGATTGAAATTGGTGCTTTCCGTGAAAAAAGTGTTTATGGTGCTTACACATATTATATTAAAAAAAGCGGAAAATATGTGCACAAATTACATTTACCTACCTATGATGGTCATAATATCAGATTAGAAAAAGGATCTGAAGAAGATTTGAAATTTGGTTTAATATTAAAATATATTAGAGATTTAAACATTTCAATTTATTTCCTTTCAGATGATAGAAAAACTCTGAATAGCGAAATTTCAACAGACCATGATACTGATTACGAATTTTCTACTTCTGATATTGAGTTATCTAGAAAGTATGAAAGAATAATTACGAAGAAGAGACTCAATGAAAAAAGACTCTCATTAGAATTAACAATTGAACGGTTTATTGATTGGATTAGAAAACAAGTCATTTCAAGTTCAAAAACTGGTGAATCTACCACAGTTGATATTTTTTCAGATTTAATTAAGAGCATTAATAAGCCATCAGAAAAAATGCCATCTCTTCCAAGGCTTTTAAAAGAGCTTAGTTCACTAGAAGAACAAAGTTCAAAATTAGCCAAGTTTGGACTAATTGCTAAAACAGATTTCGCTGAAATACGAAATGCCATCTCTGGAATCAAAAAGAATAAGGAATCTATCCCGAGCATTTTGCATTTATTTATTAATAGTACAAAGGCAAGAATAGGTCCTTTAAGTAATCTTTACGAAATTTTGAATGACTTTGTAAGTTCCATAAACTCATTCTATACAAATAAAACTGTTTCTTTCAATTTAAATAGCGGCTTTAACGTAAGGCACGATTCGGGTGAACCCTTAGATGTAGAAATGCTTTCTTCTGGCGAGAAACAATTGCTTTTACTCTTCATAAATACAATTACTGCAACAGACCAAGCTACAATTTTTATTATTGATGAGCCTGAAATTTCTCTCAATATCAAATGGCAAAGAAATCTTCTCAAAACATTGCTAAAGTTTAGTTCAAGTAATTCTGTTCAATTCATAATTGCTACTCATTCTATTGAATTACTTGCACCTAATACTAAAAATGTGACAAAACTAGAAGAGTAAATGGAACAGGATTATTTAAGAAAAATAATAGAAGTTGAGGCTTTGTACTTAATTGAACCAGAATTAAAGGACATATATGTTGAAGGGCCAGAAGAAGTAAACTTACTTGAGATTTATCTAAAGTCTAATGAAGTTAACGTTATATCAATTGATAATGTAGATTTTTCTGGAACAGCAGGTGAAGAGTTAAATTCCAATAGAGATAAAGTTCTATACCTCAATGATTATGTTGTAAACAAAATTGATAATCAACTACCATATCTCATGTTTATTGTTGATAGAGATTTTGATACTGTAAATGAAAGGATGATTAACAATGATTATCTTGAATATACTGATTTTGCAAATTTGGAGATGTATCTTTTTAATACAGATTCAATTAATAAATTCTTAAAAATTGGATTAAAAAACTTCCCTCTTGAGGCAGATGTTATAATTGATGTCATGAAAAATGTTCTCTTTGATTTATTTGCTTTAAGATATTCAAGAGATGTTATTGATAAAGGTTACAAAATGCTTGAGTTAGGTAAACTAGTTAAATTAAAAGAATCAAACTTTGAATACTCAAAGGAAGAGCTTTTAACCAAATTCTTATCTAAAAACAATGCCTTACCAAAAGAAGAATTGTTTTTAGCAGAAATAATGAAAGTCAAGAATAAGTACTCAGAATATAATGAAATACGATTATTTGCACACGGAAAAGACTTTATTGAGCTGTTTTTTCTACTAATAAAGAAAGTCAAAAACACATATAGCTTTAATATTAAATCTTTCACTCGTGCGTTATTTGCTTCATTAGAAATCAACCTTTTAAAACAGTACAATTTATTTAAAAGAATAGATGATAAGTATCTAAACTGTGCCTAACATTGTGTATAAGTAATAGCGGTTTAAGTGATAGAACAAAGGTATAAACATAAAGCGAAGGCTTGTGCAAAACCGAAAGGTTCGTGAGCAAAAAACCGCTTCTACTCATACACGAGACCGTTAGGTGCAATACGAAATAAAAATTGGAAGATAAAATTGAAATTATACTAGTTGGTGCAATACTCGAATTTGTCGATACAAAAGTCGAATTTATTCCAAAATGTTTACATTCTGCAATGTCCATTTTTATGGACGATAAATCCATTTTTGAAAAGATTCCAGAAAAGGTCATTAAAAGTTCCGAAGATTTTGAAAAACTTGATAAAGGTCAACCAATGACTGGATTGGAAAAAGATTGGTTAACGAATAAAGGACAAGAAAATGATAAAGAAATTGAATATTTCGATAAAAATGGTGTTTTAATTTATGATGGTATTCACGCTTCTGCATTTGGAAGGATGAATTACTTTTATCGCTCAAAAGGTATTCGACTATATCTTTTAGAAGATAGAACGATTATGACTGTTTGCCCATATTCTTACATTGACCATCAAGGGTTTTCATTTGTACAGGAAGAGGTGGATAGAACTAAATTTAAAAAAATAAAAACCGCCGATGAAGTACAGCAACATTTGACTTGGACAAGAGAAGACCCAAATGACAGAAGCAAAATAAAAGTCAATGAACAATTAATAAAAATGTTGACTTCCATTAAAAAACCTTTTCATCGTGATTATTATCTTGAATACTTATTGACACCACCAGATGTTGACAAAATATCTGACTTCTCAGAAAATATAAGACTTATGTTTTGGGATGTGTGTTTATCTAAACGGTTTAAAAAAAATTGGGGAAAAGAAATGCAAGAAAATGCAATTAGCTTTCTTTCATATATGAAAATTCCACCTTCACCAATTCAAATTTTAGAATTTATAAAAAGAAAATCGAAAGGTGCAAAGCTGGATGAAATTTTAGAAAAAATTGATAATTTACAAGATAACCTCACAAATCAAAAAGAGGATATTTTTGAATTTAAACCAAATATCGGGGGAATTGGCATTAATTTGAACGAACTAAATAGAAGAATAGCAAAAAAGTTTAATCTATAAAAAGTACTGCACCTAACAACGGCTATAATCCATTGCTTGCCAAATCCTAAACCAAAAATCACTACCTTTAAACTGGCAAGGTTCCTACACCGAAAATCCCACGCGGATTTTCGCCGCAACGGAACCATAGCCGGAAACGTTGTATGCCATGCTGAAAAGCCGACCGCACAAATAGCACATTTGGTTTTTGCCGACACACAGGCAAACACTGAAAAAACCAAAAGAGCTATTTTTTTGCCACCGCTCGACAGAAAAATATAGAAATTGAAGAATGAAAAATGAAGCTCATGCAAGAATTAAAATAAACCAACTGCTCGAAGAAGCGGGATGGAGATTCTTTGACAATGAGGAAGGAAAAGCAAATATTCTGCTTGAAAACCATGTGAAGATTTCCCAAAAGGAAATTGACGCTTGGGGACACGATTATGAAAAGACAAAAAACGGTTCTCTTGACTTTCTATTGGTTGACAGCAATAATAAACCGATTTGTGTTTTAGAAGCTAAAAAAGAAAGTCTGCACCCTCTTGTTGCAAAAGAACAAGCAAGAAAATACGCGAAGACTGTTGGTGCTCAGTATGTGATTTTATCGAATGGAATCGTCCATTATTTTTGGGATGTAACCAAAGGAAATCCAAAACCGATTTACAAGTTTCCTTCGCCTTCCGAAATCGGAGCAATCAAAGAATGGAATCCTGACCGAAATGCGTTGGCAAGTGAAAAAGTAGCGAATGACTATATCGCTTCTATTCAAATGCCTGACTATGCTGAACGACCTGAATGGCAAGGGAGCATTGAAGCAAGCAAAGATTTTATTTGGACTAACGGACTTAGATTTTTACGCCATTATCAATTAAGTGCCATTGAACATTTACAGAAAGCAGCTGCCGCAGGCAAAGACCGCTTTTTGTTTGAAATGGCAACAGGAACAGGAAAAACCCTGACTTCTGCTGCCGTTATTCGTCTGTTCCTACGAACTCAAAATGCAAGACGGGTTTTGTTTTTGGTTGACCGTTTGGAATTGGAAGACCAGGCTTGGAAAGCATTTACCCAATATCTCAAACCCGATTACAGCACTTTCATCTACAAAGAACACCGTAGCGATTGGCACAAAGCAGATATAGTGGTTACGACCATTCAATCGCTAATGTTCAATGACAAATACCGTTATGATTTTTCGCCAACTGATTTTGACCTGATTATTTCGGATGAGAGCCACCGTTCTATTTCAGGAAACGCCAGAGCCGTTTTTGAATATTTCCATGGCTACAAATTAGGTTTGACCGCCACACCAAGAGATTATCTGAAAGGTGTTGACCCTGAAAAGGTAAAAGAGAACGACCCGAGAGAAATTGAACGAAGAATGTTGAGGGATACCTACTCAACCTTCGGTTGTGAAGGTGGCGACCCAACTTTTCGCTATTCGCTTTTGGATGGAGTGAAAGACGGTTATCTAATCAATCCAAAGGTGTTAGATGCACGGACTGAAATTACCACACAACTGCTTTCTGATGAAGGTTATGCCGTTGTTGTCCCTACCGAAGAAGGAGAAGAAACGGAAACCTTTGTTTCCCGTGATTTTGAAAAGAAATTCTTTTCTGAAAAAACGAATAGTGTTTTTTGTCAGACCTTTTTAGAAAACGCCTTGCGTGACCCAATTACCAACGAAATTGGCAAGACCATCATTTTTGCCGTAAGTCAAAACCATGCTCGTAAACTGACCGAAATGCTCAATGAGTTTGCGGAGCAACTTTTCCCGAACAAATACAACTCTGATTTTGCGGTTCAAGTAACTTCTCAGGTTGGAGATGCTCAACAAATGACCATCAACTTTACCAACAACAACCTAAGCGGAAAAACAACTTGGTTGGAAGGGTATAAATCCTGTAAAACAAGGATTTGCGTTACGGTTGGCATGATGACCACAGGTTATGATTGCCCTGATTTATTGAACATCTGTATGATGCGACCGATTTTTAGTCCTGCGGATTTTGTACAGATAAAAGGAAGGGGCACAAGAAAAAACACTTTTGAATACACCTTCAAAAATGAACTGAACGAAGAAGAAACACAACGACACGAAAAGGAAATATTCAAACTCTTCGACTTCTTTGCTAACTGCGAATATTTTGAAGAGAAATTCGACTATGACGAAAAACTCAAACTGCCTAAACCAAAGAAAGGTAGCGGTGAAGGTGGTGGCGGTGGTGTTGACCTTGATAAATACACCACTTTTCAACCTGACCCATTATTGACTTTGAATGAACAGCAAATCGGTTATGAAGGGATGAAGATTGACCGCATGTTGTTCAAGAAATTTGAAGACCGCATCAAAATGGATGACATCATCAAGAAAAATGTGGAACTCGGAAATTGGGAACATGTA
>Ga0116152_10001245_pt1 | contig 21035 bp, 15 predicted proteins | sample AD_UKC119_MetaG_FD_89894 | JGI IMG/M metagenome (GOLD analysis project Ga0116152, IMG submission 89894) | Active sludge microbial communities of municipal wastewater-treating anaerobic digesters from Hong Kong - AD_UKC119_MetaG | ecosystem: Engineered > Bioreactor > Anaerobic > Digestate...
ACAAAAAAATAAATTTTATCCACCTTCGCCCGTCCTTCCCGGAGTGCCCAAACATTTGTTTTTCCCTGATTCCCCCCCCCCCCACTGGCAGGTTTTGCTTCATTTTTTTACCTGCCTTTGCCGGTAGGAAGGTCAAGAAGAAAATGAAGTGGGATCAGGGGCAAAGCCCCATAACTCAATATATTCAACACCCCCCCTTTTCCCTTTAGCAGTTGATGCATTTATTCCCCCCTCCCAAAAATCCCCAAAAACGTAACCATTCCCAAACCATATGAGTATCATGTTATTACCAATTATTAAAATTACTAATTTTAAAAACCCTCGAATTATGAACGACGCACAATCAAACAAACTGAAAATGTTTCAGGCTGTCCAAACCGTTATGGATGAAAATGCATCCATCTGGCAGGACCTGACAATCGTTGCCGATGTGGCAAACAAAGTCAAATCCATCATTGTCGATATTCTCAATATCCGGCAGGTTCAGGAACGCGACACCACAGGTATCACAGTCAACAAAACAGTGATCCGCGACAACCTCGTACAAGCAACCCTTAAAGTCATCAGGGCTTTGGTAGCTTATGCAACAGTTAAGAAAAACTATGTACTATTGGGAGAGGTCAACTACACCAAGTCCGACCTCGAAAACTCCCGCGACAACATCCTTTACGATCGGGCAAGGCTTATTCACACAAAAGCCCAGTCCCTCGAACTTGAATTGCTCGATTATTTCATCGGAACCCCCGATATCACAGCAATCGACACATTATCCAAAGAATTCAACATTGCCATTCCCGAAAAACGGGCTGCCCTTACAGTCCAGAAAACCTCTACCAGCGATCTCAAGCAAAAATTTGCCGACGCCGATCTCATCCTTAAAGAACAACTCGATAAAGTAATTCTGATTTTGGAACCCGAACGCCCCGACTTTGTGAAGCAATATTTTAATGCACGCCTCATCATCGATCTCGGTCATCGCACCACAAACCACGAAACGATCATATCTGGTAACATACTCGATTTTGTTACCAAACAGCCCGTCACTGGCGCCCTGGTTATCCTGGCCGGAAAAGACCTCGCGTACACCACCGGTTCCGACGGCCATTTCAGCTTAAATGCCGGCGAAGGTGGCGAGTACATCATCAAAGTCGATAAAGAAGGGTATCAGGTCTACACCAGCGATCCCGTTAAAGTCGACACCGGAACCGAAGTTAAACTCGAAATCGACCTCAAGCCCGAATTACAAACAGTAGTAAACTAGAGCTTAATCTAAAAACTTTTGTAAGTCATTGCCCGCTTTTGGGTTTCCGTAGCGTCAGCGCAGGGAACCCAAAAAGCGGGCAATCTCATTCATTTTAGGCCAAAGTGATCTCTTGTTCAATCTTCCGTCTCCATAGCCATGGCGCAAGAGACTCAAAAAGCGGGCAATCTCATTCATAGTAGGCCAAAGTGACCACCGCAGTTCCGGATTTCAAATCCGGAACCAATCATCAGGGATTTATAATCCCGCTGTTTCCCAACTGCCGCAAATGTCCCATTAAAGCCCAGCGCCTAACCGTCACTCCCGCCCCTTAACAACCCCACATTCCCCCTCTTAGAGGGGGTCAGGGGGAGTCTCCCCTCCCTGAGGGGGCCAGGGGGAGTCCCCCCTCAAGTCTTCATCACAGACCCATTTCACAGCCCCGTTTCCCCCGGGCTTTTTTTATGTTTCCCCCAATACTTTTTTATTTAAATTAGCATCGGAATAAATTTATTCACTATGTTTATTACAAAAAAAATATTCGAAGTTTTATATTCCCCCTAAACAAGTAGGTGCATTATTTCAAATTAAAAATAAAATAAAATGTCAAGTCTAGTTTCATCATTTGAAAATGTTAAGATTGGAGAATTTCGCTATCTATTTATAATCGTAACATTGAATGACTATCGTTCAGAAATTACTAAAGAAATTAGCAAACAAATTGAACCATTTGGCGCAGACTTAGGCCTTAAAGGTTTAGTAGTTAAAGCATTTAAAAGTGCTTCATACGATACAGCAGAAGAATTACTTTCAAAAAAGTGGACTGAGGAGATGAAATATAAGATTGAAATTTCAAGAGATCCTATAATGTTGGTCATAGATAAAGATTTTAATTCTTTTGATCCTACGGAAGACCAATGGGCAATAATTTGGTTTGCAGATTATTTTAAAAGATCTGATAGAATTTATAGAATATTTAGTTTATTGTCGAGTAAAACTAAAAAGAAAGAAGACTTATTCCAATTTCTAAAAGGCCAAACCAAAAGGGAAAACTTCAAAAAATGGTTAAATTATATTGAAATTAAACCAGGAATATTTGGATTTAATATTAATGGTACAAAAATATTCGAAGAATTGATTTAAGAAACAAATAGGAATTACTTAGACCAACGTTTTGTTAAATATAAATTTCACGTAAACATACAGCTATTAGCACAAGCATTAAAGCAGGTAATAATCCTAGCATATTTGTGCACATTTATCCAAAACAACAAGCAAGATCATCCTTTCAAAGCCCGATACGCTCCCAGATTTTTTATTCCCCCAAACCTTGGCATTTTTAAAAGATAGGAAATTTATAATTGCAATCCTTTGCGTGAATGCGCTCAAATTTTTCGTATTTTTCGGAGCTCAATTTAATGTATGGCTAAGGAAAAAGAAATCGAGAATAGACTGATTAAAATGTTGGGTGATCTCAAGTACAATTACAGAGATGACATCAATGATAGAGACGCCCTCGAAAAAAACTTCCGGGATAAATTTCAAAGACTTAATAGGGTTAATCTTTCCGATTCGGAATTTGATCGATTGCTCGAAGAAATTATTGAACCGGATGTATTTGCAGCATCTAAAATTCTGCGTGAACGAAATACCTTCGAAAGAGAAGACGGCACTCCCTTGCAATACACCCTGGTAAACATTAAAGATTGGTGCAAAAACGATTTCGAAGTCATAAACCAGTTAAGGATTAACACTTCCAACAGCCATCAGCGTTATGATGTGATATTGCTCATAAACGGTGTTCCTGTTGTACAGATCGAATTAAAATCTTTGGGTATCAGTCCCAGAAGGGCCATGCAGCAAATCGTAGATTATAAAAACGACCGTGGTAATGGCTACACGAATACCTTGCTCTGTTTTATGCAGCTTTTTATTGTGAGCAACCGAACCGACACCTACTATTTTGCCAATAACCAAAATCAACATTTTGCTTTTGATGCTGAAGAACAATTCCTGCCAATTTATCAATACGCGGAAAGAGACAATAAGAAAATTTCACATTTAGACGATTTCACCGAAAAGTTCCTGCCCAAATGCAAACTTGGCGAAATGATCAGCCGCTATATGGTTTTGGTAGCAAGTGAACAGAAAATGATGGTAATGCGGCCTTATCAAATTTATGCAGTTGAATCCATCGTCAATTGTATTCATGAAAACCGGGGCAATGGTTACATCTGGCACACAACAGGAAGCGGTAAAACGCTTACATCTTTCAAAGCATCTACCTTATTAAAGGATAACCCTGAAATTGAAAAATGTTTGTTTGTAGTCGACCGCAAAGACCTCGACCGTCAAACAAGGGAGGAGTTTAATAAATTCCAGGAGGGTTGTGTTGAAGAAAACACCAATACCTACAAACTTGTACAGCGCTTATTATCGGAAGACTATGCTGATAAGGTAATCGTAACCACCATTCAAAAGCTTGGCCTAGCGCTTGATGAAGGAAGTAAACGCAACAAGAAAAGAAAAGAAAAAGGAAAGATCACTTACAAGGAACAACTCGAACCTCTACGAAACAAACGACTTGTCATTATATTTGATGAATGCCACCGCTCACAGTTTGGGGAAAACCACAAGGCAATTAAAGAATTTTTTCCAAATTCCCAGTTATTCGGATTCACGGGTACACCTATTTTTGAAGATAACGCTATAAATCAGAAAATAGAAGGCCAGCAGGCATCCTACCTTACTACGGAGGATATCTTTCAGAAAGAGCTTCATGCCTATACCATTACAAATGCAATTGACGATGACAATGTGCTCCGTTTTCACATTGATTATTTCAAACCGGATGGAAAGGTTAGTATCGGCAGCGAACTACATAAAATTGCAACAGTTAAAACAATCATAGAAAAACACAACGCTGCCACAGATGCTCGCCGGTTTAATGCCATCCTCGCAACTGCTTCAATTAATGATGCCATCGAATACTTCAACTTATTAAAGGATTGGCAGGAAGAAATGATGTCGGATGATACTAATTTCCAACCGCTAAACATAGCTTGTGTATTTTCGCCACCCGCTGAAGGCAACAAAGATGTGGCCCAGTTGCAGGAAGACCTTGAACAGGAAAGAGAAGACAACAAAGAGGAACCGGAGAAAAAGAAAGAAGCTTTAAAAGCGATCATCGACGATTACAATTTAAAGTATAAAACAAACCACAACATAAACAATTTCGACCTCTATTATCAGGATATACAGAAACGATTAAAAGACCAGAAATATACAAATAAGGATTATCCGCATGAGAATAAGATCGACATCATCATAGTTGTGGACATGTTGCTGACTGGTTTCGATTCTAAATATCTCAACACCTTGTATGTGGATAAAAATCTGAAACACCATGGTTTAATTCAGGCCTTTTCACGAACCAACCGGATTTTAAATGCCACCAAACCTTATGGCAATATCCTCGATTTCCGGCAGCAACGGGAAAAAGTTGATGAGGCAATCGCAATATTCTCTGGCAAAGATTATAAACGAGCCAAAGAAATCTGGCTGGTCGATCCTGCACCGGTGGTTGTTAAAAAACTTGAAGAAGCATTGTCGAACCTCGATAAGTTTATGAAGTCTCAGGGATTGGAAAATAAACCCGAAGAAGTAAACAACCTGCACGGAGATACAGCACGGGGTGAATTCATAAACAAATTCAAAGAAATTCAACGTTATAAAACCCAACTCGACCAATATACCGACATAAACCCGGAGCAGAAAGAAAAAATAGAAGAACTTTTACCCGAAGATCAATTGCTGGCTTTCCGGGGTGTTTATCTTGAAACAGCGAAAGAACTTAAAGCCAAACAGGATAAAGGAGATGAAGTAAGCCGGGAAGTTGAACAACTCGACTTCGAGTTTGTCTTGTTTGCTTCCTCGGTAATCGACTATGACTACATCATGAAGTTGATTGCCAAATACACCCAGAAAAAGCCGAGCAAATTAAAAATGACCAGGGAACAGTTGATAAACCTGTTGAGTTCAAGTGCCAATTTAATGGAAGAGCGGGATGATATCATTGAATACATCAACAGCCTGGAAGTTGGTAAAAGCCTGAATGAAGATCAAATTAAGGAAGGATACCAGAATTTTAAAGATGATAAAATTGCAAGATTGATTTCTGAAGCTGCTGAGAAAAATGGTCTGGAAACCAAAGCTATACAAGCCTTTGTGAATGATATCATCAGCCGCATGATCTTCGATGGTGAAAAGTTAAGTGAATTATTGGCACCCCTTGACTTAGGCTGGAAAGCCCGAACACAAAAAGAACTGGCATTAATGGATGACTTAATTCCCATTTTACAAAAGCTAGCCCAGGGACGTGAAATTTCTGGATTAGGAGCGTATGAGTAAAGCAAATAAAAATAAACTATTGCCTAAGTTAAGGTTTCCAGAGTTTATTGCGGATGGAGAGTGGAAAACAATACAACTTAGTGAATTGCTTTTTGAAACAAAAAAGAGAAACCGGAATCTGAAATATAGTCGCCAGGATGTCCTATCTGTATCAGGTGAATATGGTTGCGTAAATCAAATAGAATTATTAGGACGATCCTATGCAGGTGTGAGTGTCAAGGATTATCATGTAGTAGAAACCGGAGATATTGTTTATACAAAAAGTCCTTTAAAAAAGAATCCTTATGGAATAATTAAGGAAAATAAGGGTAAACCTGGAATCGTCTCAACCTTGTATGCTGTTTATAGACCTAAAGAAAACGGACATTCAACATTCCTCGAGTATTATTTTTCTAATGATTACAGGCTGAATAGTTACTTGGAGCCAATTGTTAGAAAAGGAGCTAAGAATGACATGAAAGTAAACAACTTTGCTGTCCTGGAAGGTTTAATAGTAGCACCTTTAAAACCAGAACAACAAAAAATCGCCGATTGTCTTTCTTCAATTGATGACCTGATAACGGCCGAAAGCCAAAAACTTGAAACCGTTAAAGAGCATAAAAAAGGCTTATTGCAGAAACTTTTTCCTTCCGAAGGAGAAGTATTACCTTTATTAAGGTTCAAAGAATTCAGGGATGATGGAGTTTGGGATGAGAAAAAATTAGGAAGGTTAAGCAAGTCATTTAGTGGAGGCACTCCAACATCTACTGAAAAAAAATATTATGGTGGTAACATTCCTTTTATTCGCTCTGCTGAAATTGCAAAAGAATTCACGGAGTTGTTTATAACAAAGGAAGGACTAAAAAATTCATCAGCAAAAATTATTAAAAAAGGTGATTTGCTTATAGCTTTATATGGTGCTAATAGTTGCGAGGTTGCATTAGCCAAAATAGATGGGGCAATTAATCAAGCTATTTTATGTCTAAGGAGTGTAATTAGTAATTCCTTCATTTACCATTATCTAACACTCAAAAAGGATTGGATAACTTCAAAATATATTCAAGGAGGCCAAGGAAATCTATCTGGAGAAATTGTGAAGTCAATTAAAATACCATTTCCTGAACCTAAAGAGCAGCAAAAAATTGCAGATTGCCTTTCATTAATAGATGATTTAATCTCAGCTCAAAATCAAAAAATTGAAACATTAAGATTACATAAAAAAGGGCTAATGCAACAACTTTTCCCAGAACTCAATAATTCTGTCAATGGCTAAAAACGAAAACACATTTGAGTCGTTGGCTAATCAGCTTGAAGAACTGGATAAAAAAATAGTTCTAATTTATGCTTTTAACGGAACCGGTAAGACGAGATTGTCGGTAGCATATAGAGACATAACCAAAACGAAAAATGCAGGAAAACAGACCGGGGTTTATTACAATGCATATAGCGAAGACTTATTTGTGTGGGATAACGATTATGAGAATAATGGGGCAAATATTCGATTGTTAATTCAAAAGAGCAGTCTCAATCAGTTTCACGCATCTTTGGATGAAAATAAACTCAGGGAGAAATTGAAACCCTATAAACCAATATTTGATTTTCGGTTTATGCCTTATACAGACGTTGCAGAAGGAATTGAATCTGTTCAGTTTTTCCTGGAAAATAACAAAGAATCTAGGGGAAGTAAAAAGGAATCAACTAGCCCAGAAATACCTATTAAAATATCCAGGGGAGAGGAACAGGTTTTTATCTGGTCTTTATTTCTTACGCTTTTTGATATAGAGGGATGGACAGGTGAAGGGAAACAATCCAGCCACTTTTTTATCGACGATCCGGTTTCAAGTCTCGACGATCACAACATCTTTGTTACGGTAGCTTCTGTCATGGATTTGATAGATCGCCATTACAAGGACCGTAAAATAATCATAACCACACACCATTTTGGTTTCATTTCAATTTTGTACGATTGGCTCACAAAGGGTGAAAAGTCAGGTAAATACAAAAATCAGGTAAAGACATACATTCTAAAAAAAAGCGATAAGTTAATCCAATTGGTTAATCCGGATCGCGAAGTATTTTTGTATCATTTGGAGTTAATGCAAATTCTTGACAAGGCTATTAAGGATGACAAGTTGTATGCTTATCATTTTGCCTTGCTACGGCAGGTATTGGAAAATATAGCTTCATTTTTGGGAGTAGGTCGAATTTCATATGTTTTGGAAAAGATCGGTCTTGGGGATTCCGATCGAATAACCCAGGTTGTGAATACAATGAATCATAAAAATGTTTTTCGGTACGAAGCCAAAGAACTTGTGCCCGACAATGAAGAACTTTTCAAAGAAATATTTAATAAAATACAAAGTACCTATAACTTTGTTTTACATACAAAAGATAAATAATGACAGTGCAGGACGAAAAACAACTCGGAGCAACTCTTTGGAAAATTGCTGATCAATTACGCGGGGCAATGAATGCCGATGACTTCCGGGATTATATGCTCTCTTTTCTTTTTTTAAGATATCTGTCATTTAACTATGAGACTTCGGCAAAAAAAGAACTGGGATCAGACTACCCCAAACTGGATGAAGAAGACAAGAGAACGCCTCTATCAATCTGGTATGAAGAAAATGAACAAGACGTAGCTGAATTTGAAAAACAAATGCGCCGTAAAATACATTACGTCGTAAAACCTCAGTACTTATGGGGCAATATCGCCGAACTGGCACGTACACAAAGTGGTGATTTACTATCAACACTTGATGACGGGTTTAGGTACATCGAAAATGAATCCTTTGAAAGTACATTTCGTGGTTTATTTTCGGAAATTAATCTGAATTCTGAAAAATTAGGGAAGGATCATACGGAACGGAACAGAAAGCTATGCAATATTATCTCCAAAATATCAAAAGGCATTTCAAAGTTTTCTACTGACACTGACGATTTAGGAGATGCTTACGAATACCTGATTGGACAATTTGCCGCCGGCTCCGGTAAAAAAGCAGGAGAATTTTATACCCCGCAGCAGCTTTCAACAATATTATCCAATATCGTCACTCTCGATAGCCAGGAACCGAAAAACGGCAATAAGAACAAAATTAATAATGTATTGGATTTTGCCTGTGGTTCGGGTTCTCTTTTGTTAAATGTCCGCAAACAAATAGGTGAGCATGGCATTGGTAAAATTTACGGACAGGAAAAAAACATCACCACCTACAACCTTGCACGAATGAATATGTTGCTCCATGGGGTAAAAGATACTGAATTCATAATACACCATGGCGACACCTTAACCAACGTTTGGGAATTGTTGAACGAGATGAACCCGGCAAAAAAGATGGAATTTGACGCCGTCGTTGCAAATCCACCCTTCAGTTACCGTTGGGAACCTTCCGAATCCATGGCCGATGATTTCCGCTTTAAAAGTTATGGGCTCGCACCCAAATCCGCTGCCGATTTTGCATTCCTACTCCATGGATTTCACTTTTTAGCCAAAGAAGGTGTTATGGCCATCATCATGCCGCATGGCGTCCTGTTCCGTGGTGGCGCTGAACATAAGATTCGCAAGAAATTGCTAAAAGATGGAAACATTGATACGGTCATAGGTTTGCCTGCCAACCTCTTTTATTCCACCGGTATTCCGGTTTGCATACTGGTTTTAAAAAAATGCAAAAAGTACGACGATGTACTATTCATAAATGCAAGTTCAGAAGAAAACTACACAAAAGGCAAGCGCCAGAACGTACTCGAAGATGGACATATCCAAAGAATTATTGACACCTACAAGGCACGCCCGGAAGAAATAGAACGCTACGCTCGGACAGTCCCGATGAAAGAAATCGAAGACAACGATTTCAACTTAAACATAACCCGCTACGTAAGCACAGCCAAACCCGAAAAAAAGATCGATCTTTTTGAGGTAAATGAAGAATTGGACAAAATCGAAAAGAAAGCAAAAAAGGCAAGAGATGAACACAATGCATTTTTGAGGGAATTAGGCCTACCTCCAATTTAATAGATAGAAAGTCACACTCAATTAGTATGAATACATTAGATAATCCGTTTCAAGACTTAATAAATCTTCAGGTTCAGTTAGATAAAATTTCAGAACAGGGAAAAGAAATTCAAAGCAAATCCGATCAAGTAGAACATAGGAAAAAGAACCTTTACGAAAAAATTGTCAAACTTGAAAATAAAAACATACCAATTCCTGCCGTAATGTTTGATTTTTTGAACAAATTGATGATTGAAAAAGACAAAAGAAAAGAATTATGGATAAAATGGCAAAAATTGGAGAAAAAAGAAAAACTAATAAATGATTATAGTGAATCCATTGGTACGCAAGCCTTCAAAAATGGGGTATATAAGTTTAGTGAGAGTCAGAAGAATAAAATTGAGATCCTACTTGCTGAATACGAAATAGTTATTTCTGATAAGTTTAATATTTTAACTAAACGCAATGATGTATTGAATGAAGAAATTAGATTATTAGAAGAGATTAAAGAAAAAATAAATAAAATATCGAATTAGTTATTTACAATTTCAAAGAAAATTATGGAATATGCTGTAATATTCATTGTTATCTTATTTATATATGCAATCATTAAAGCTAATCTTGAGCAAAAAAGTAAAATTGAAAAAGAAAGAAAGAAAATAAATGATTTGCATCATAACGCACATCAATATTTTAAGAATCCATTTCCTAAGGCAGATATGAATACTTGGTGGGAATATGAAAAAGTACTCAAGGAAGAAATAAAAAATCTTGACATGGCAATATCTAATTCATTTCAAACTATCAGAAACCACAAAGAAAACATCAAGGAATTAAAAGCAAATTTTACTGGTCATAAAAATTTTGATAATCAAAAACAACAACAAATAAATTCATTAACCAACGAAATATACAGAATTGAGAAAAAAATTCCTGATTATACCGAGCATAAAGAAGCTTTAGAGGCATTTATTAAGAAAGAAAATTTAGGTCCAAAAAGATTTCATAAATAATATTGAATTTATATAAAAAAAGACCTTACTAAGCGTAGTCTCCCGTCTACGCTTCCTCCTGTCAAAATCTCCAGGATTTTGGTATAAACCGGCCCTCTCAATCAAAATATCAAGCAGAATCATTTTCCCTTCGCACTCCGTAGCCCTGCATGCCAATCAGGCATGTTCAGCATAGGAGAAATGCAACCCCATCCCAAGCACCACCGTACAATACCCGGCCTAATTATAAAACACAAACCCATGGCAGCGAAAAAATCAATTATCCATCCCGGTGAATCCGAAATGAAATTAAATGAGGTATTAACAACCTTAAAGCAAAAAATCAACACCTGTGTTCAAACCGTTTTACAAGACACCCCCGAATCATCATTCCCCCTTCGTCTCATCAAACCCCGCGAGCAGGCCCGCATCAACAAGTTTAATAACTACCTCGAAAAAAACATCTATTCCGGCCTCGGCACCCTCTGTTTCGACGGCACCCATGGCCCATCTCCCGAGTTTCCCCCCACCGACTTCGAAATCCTGCTCCGTCGCACAAGCCGGCACAAACTATCCCTACACTCATTTATGATCAACTCCCCCCGGGGCTTCTGGGACGCCTGGGAACACACCATGTACAACACCACCCCCGATGATCCCCGATGGTATTTCACCGCCTTCAGCCGTAGCCAGTCCCTAAGCATCCCCTTCACCTACGAACCCCTGTTCCTGAACATATTTATGCCTTAGGTCACCCAACTGGCGTGAGTGTTCCCTGATTAAGCATAGTTTCCCATATAGACTTCCCGCTATCAAAATTTCCAGATTTGATATAAATTTAGTGACTCCCTGCTTTTATAACCCCTACAGCCAACCCAATAAATGCGTAGCATTTACCGCGCGTTGGCCCGGCAAAACGCGAAAGCCATAAAAGCAGTGAATCGGCAACACTTAGAAATGCAATAAAGGCGCTTGCGTTTCCTGACGCTCTGGTCAGGACTACTTTATTAGCAGTTCTTAGTGTTGCCGAGAGAGCGCAAGCATTCGTTTTGCCTTGACTTTTGGTTCCTTTGTGTCAAGACAAAGGAACGGAAATATAGATACCCCTAACTAAGCGTAGTCTCACGACTACGCTTCCTGCTGTCAAAATCTCCAGGATTTTAGTATAAACCCTCCCTTTCAATCAAAATATCAAGCAGAATCATCTTCCCTTCGCACTCCACAGCCCTGCATGCCGTTCAGGTATATTAAATGTAGGAAGCCATCCAACCAACAAAAGATACCAACCTCCCGGTAGTTGTCGGACCCAACTAATAACATCCATTCCAAAAACATTTTTTCATACCTTAGCAAGGCAAAAAATAAACCTGTGCAACGTAACAACGACACCAAATTGCTAAACCCGTTTTACACATACTTACAAATGGGTGCCACATGCCTGATTGATTCATTTGTAGAAATATATTCCGCCGTAAACGAATTAAAATCAGGCAGAACGATGGTGGACAAAGTGGAAATAATGACCATTGGGGTAGCGTTAGCAGGTAGTTATGCGTAACTTTAAAAGAAATAAATGATACTATTTTTTGACACAGAAACCACAGGGCTGCCAAAAAATTGGAAAGCACCAGTTACAGATTTAGACAATTGGCCACGGTTAGTACAAATAGCCTATCTATTATTTGATTTAAATGGCAATAAAATATCATCTGGTGAATATATTATTAAACCGAATGATTTTAAAATACCAAATGAATCTTCAAGAATACATGGCATCTCAAATGAAAGGGCAATTGCTGAAGGCCATGATATATCATCTGTTTTAATAGACTTTAAAGAGCAAATTGAAAAGTCTAGTTACATTGTTGCTCACAATATGAGTTATGATGAAAAAATTGTTGGAGCAGAGTTTTTACGAGCAAAAATGCCCAATTATCTATCAAAAAAAGTAAAAATTTGCACAATGGAAAGTTCAACTAATTTTTGTGCAATTGATGGACCCTATGGCTATAAATGGCCTAAATTATCAGAGCTACATTATAAATTATTTAATACTGACTTTGAAGAAGCTCATAATGCTGCAATTGATATAAATGCAACAGCAAAGTGTTTTTGGGAATTGATAAAGAAAAGAGTCATTAATATTCATGATGTTGATGTAAATAAAATAGCTGAACAAGATACAAAGATTGAATCAAGTGAAACAAGTGAACTAAAAAACCAACTTAAACAATATTGCAAAGAAAATAATTTAAAAGAAATTCCCATAGGAGCAAAAGCAGAAGCAATTATGTATCTTGAATCTAAGTTTAAGCAAATTAACGACGATGTAAGTATAGATAGTGAGTTCAAATTCCTCAGAGACTATTGGGCTAGAAATGACTCCAATCTTATTCAGGCATCTTTAAATAAATATCAGAAGGATTTTCTTTTTTCTACGAAGAAATTAATAATAAATGAACACAGTTCAATTAGCCTTTTCAGCTATGAAAAAAATAAATCAATTGATGATAAAATTATGAGATTGGAAATTCTCTCTCATGTTAAAGCTAATAAAACTGAAAAATATAGGAATTTAGTTATTTTATTGTACTACTACTATTTATCTTGCTATGACGACTTTTTACCACAAAACAAAAAACCAAAAAAAATAAACCATAATAAATTGTCAGATTATTCTAGTTTCCCTGATTGCGTGCAAAAATGTCATGAATCCTTTGAAAAACAAATCATTGATTTTCGATCGATTCTTGACAATTTAAATGAAGCTGACCTACCAGATGCGATAATAGAACTAGTTCGAAACTGTAACAAAGAATTAATTTGTTTAAAGTCTTTAATAGGTGTTGAGCATAAACTTTATATTGAATCTTCTACAAAAATTGTTAAACTCTCAACTAACATGTTAATGGAGTGGATAAAAGGTCATTCAATTTTATTTACGGGTTCTTTGCAAGGATCGAAATTAGTTAATGATCTATTTGATATGTATAAAAGTATTATTGAGGAAATAGATAAAATTGAAATGTCCAATGAAACCGAAAATTGGTTTAATAACATTAAGAAATCATTTAATTCACTTGAAATACAGCAGAGAAAACCAAAATCTGGTTGTTATATTGCTACTATGACATACGGAGACTACAATCATCCAAAAGTAATAATATTAAGGCAATTTCGAGATAACTATCTGAAATCTAAATTTATAGGTCGTGTTTTAATTGAGGTGTATTATCGAGTTTCACCTTCTCTAGTTGCCGTATTAAAAGATAGCAAGTTATTTATTAAAACTTCTAAAATTTGCTTAGATCTCTTTGTTAAAATATTAATTAAAAGGACTTTAGATTAAAAAGATACGCATAACAGCAAGTATAGCAAATAGCCGCATAGTGGTCATTAAGACAAAGAATAGTAAAATAGAAAATAGTACAAATCAATATAAATTAGAGTAAGGAACGGCTACATGCCATACTTGCAAAACGTTAGCGGTAATTTTAAATGAAGAAAGAGAATCAAGATATTATTCTAAAGACAATCTTGGTAATTCAGATTGTGGTTGGCTTTTTATCGAAAGTGGGACTTGTAATATCAATAATGATTGCAGGGGTAATAGCTTATTTTTATCTGAACCGATTTTTTAATCAGGACTTGACACTCAACTACGAAAGATTACCAAGATTGATTGTTGTTATTCTAATTACGATTATCCTGCTTTTTTTAGATAAAATTTTAAAGAGATATTATCGCAGAAATATTAATTAATGTTTTATAAATCAAAAATGACAAAGAATAATAAAAATGAATAATTAAACTGAAGTGCATTTGATTTCGAAATTTTTAGATTAAAGAAAAAAGCATTGAAAATGACTAAAGAAAGTAGATTAAGAAAAAACTACCGCTAACAGCCCATGATAGCCCATAGCCGGCTTTTAGGCCATCAAGAAAAAGAATTGTAAATTTGAGCATACAGAAAATCAATAAACATCAAAGTAAACAAACGGCTACGGGCCATATGGGCATACCGTTGTAGGGTATTACAAATTATCTAATTCACAAAAGACAATTTTATCCCAAAGAATGGAAGGAATACATCTAAGATTAGTTGAATATTATACCCTGCTGTTCCGGATTTGTAATCCGGAACAAACTATCAATGGATTTAAAATCCATCACCTATCCAGCCCCAACTAAGTGCAGTCTCACGCCTACGCTTCCATACCGTTCAGGTATATTCAATGTAGGAAGCCATCCAACAACAACAAGATATCATCCACCCACCAAAAGATACCATCCAACCACCCAAAACTGCCATCCTTTCACCCAAAACTGCTATAAAGTCACACTAATCTTCCATTAATCCACCTGAAGATCGCATCCAGCCACCCAAAACTGCCATCCCATCACCCAAAACTGCCATTAATTCACCTTCAATCTCCATAAGCCTTTGCCCGGCTAAGTCTTCCATCTCCTATCCAAGCAGCCAAACCCCCCGGAATTTTGCTCAACATTCATTATCTCTCATAGCTGTCCTACATGCATTATTCCCCATATCCGTATCACTTGTTTTCGATATCAGCCATCCCAATAAATGCGAAGCATCTACCGCGCGTTGGCCAAATAGATGCGGAGCATCTACCAAAGAGCCTTAGAGTTTTTCCGAAGCTTTTTCAATCCGAAGCACTGTAATGATGGCCTCGTGTAAGAAACCCTTGAACCACTACAGCCAACCCAATAAATGCGCAGCATTTACCGCGCGTTGGCCCGAAAAAACGCCGGGCGTGGGCTGGCTTGTGGGAAGATAGGATCGTTTTTTCTTGATTCCTGGCCGCCCTCTGGCGGGTTTGGTTACTTTGTATCCCTGTCCGCCCCTCGGCGGAAAGACAAAGTAATAATAAATTAAATTCCTCACTAATTGGTGCAAGGGCAAATCCATTCCAAAGCCCGGCACACTTGCGCCAGGTGGGGGAAAAAGGTTTAAAGCTGTCTTAAACATTTGCGCTTTGAATGATCTTCAAGCGAGACGCTTGAAGCAGTCGGGGTGCCAAAACCTCCAATTTTAGGTATTATCCCAATGATAATTATTCCGAGCCAGCCAACCTAATAGATGCGGAGCATCTACCATAGGGCCTTAGAGTTTTTCCGTAGCTTTTTCAATCCGAAACACTAAAGGGATGGCCCTGTGTAAGAAACCCTTGAACCACTAAAAATCCAGATAAAGATTTAAACAATTCCTGTTACAAAGCCATCAAATAACCATACCCTAACAGGGCTTGGGTTTTGTGGTCCCGATAGCTATCGGGACGAGGATTAGAAAAACAAGGAAAAAATCTGCAGCCTTGACTTTTTCGTTCTTTTTGGTCAAGCAAAAAGAACATAAATAACCCCCCCATTGTCTGCCGTGTCCTCACCTATGGAATAGATCATAATTATCTTTATCAGCCATCACCACCTAAATAGATTTGTTACCAATCTGTTAACGAACCTTTAAACATCCGTGATATTTCCGTGATACCTGCGCGGTAGTTTTGCATCAGAAACAAATTAAACACTTTATCATCATGAAAAAACAATTTTTAGCAATTTTAATGGTGCCGTTTCTGATGCTTACGGCCTGCAACAAAGACGACGACAATAATGACATGAATACCGGGACAACCGCCAAAAATCCGGATACTGCTGAAAAAGCTTCCATCGACCGCTTTAGCTCCGATGCCGGAACCTTGTTTGTAAGGGATGGCTCCAATGGACTTCCGGCTGCGAATGTGGCGGTCAATTTTGATGAAGCTCCTTTTATTACACAGGGACTGAGCGCTGATGGAACACCCGTTCGTTATTACAATTTCGATGTAATGCCATTAACCCCTGCTCCTATTTATGTATTGTTTAAAGAAGGTGCATCATCACCGGTCGACGGACAGTTGAACATCGTTAATGTAATTCCCGGAGATGCCGGATACAGCGATTTCTGGCAGGTATATAAAGTAACGGTTCCTTCCAGTTATGTAGCCAATGTGGTTACCAGCTACCAGGAAATCATGTCGAAGGGATACAGCATGGAAGCTACCACTACGATCGTGAATTGCCCGGTTGTTCCTGATGGATCAATAGCCAGTATGCGCTATTCCAGTAGTGAATCAGCCGATCTTGTCCGCGGATGGTACAACGGAAAAGTAGTGTATTACTTCAGCTTTTTCGAAAAGGACCTGATGACCACCAGCAGCGGTATGGTTCCCGTTTCGGATATTTTGGTAACCTTCAACATCAATCCTGACCAAACAGGTGGTGGGCCGGCTTCCGGATTTGTAACTGAGCCCGGCAGCATGCAAACCCACAATGTGGTTCAAACCGTTCCTGAAAATGCAGGATACTCTCCGCTGTGGGATGTGGATGTGTACGACAATGCCGATTTTGATATGGTCATGGATTGGCCAAGCGCGTCAAGTGCCAACATTTTGGGCATGGGCGTGGCAACCGTTAACTGCCCCATTGTCTGGAAACAGTAAAATATTTTTCATAGGCTAATATTTATCCGCGGCGGCCTGTCATTTTCTGACAGGCCGTTTGCATTCATAAACAACCACTTACAATATTAACTGCATAAAAAGTTGCGCATGGTAAAAACAATTTTTCAAATAAAATGTATTAGCGGGTAAATTTTTACGTTTCCCGATTTTTGAATTAAATTAAAATATATTTTTGGTTAGCAGATTTAATCAATTACATGGAGAAAAAAAGAGTAGTTACTAGTATGGAAAAAATATCGCCGGAGATCAAAGATTTGATCATCGAGCAATATCCATACGGTTGGAAAGACAGTGTGATCCGTATCAATAAACCGACCGGTGAGTTTTTCCACGCCATCAGAATTGAAACCAGCGATTCAATTTATCTCATCAAAGTTCAGGTGAAAGTGGATAATAAATCGGACCTGGAAAAAGAAGATGAAAAAGGTTATAGCAACAGCGGCGATGGTGACGACGATGATGGCGGCGATGACAGCTATGATGGTTCAGAGGAACCGGCAGATGAGGAATAAAGATCTTTTGGGGATTAAAATAACATTTACCAGGTAAGGTCTTTTCTTCTAACCGGCATCGTCATGCATCGGGCTCCCCCCCCGCCCCTCGACAATTCGGAACCGGCAATGGTGATCACACTTTTGGTGTATTCATTAATATTTTTAAGCCCTTTTATCAAATCTTCGGCCTCAATTACCTCGTAGCCGGCATTATTCAATTCCTCTATGGTTTTCACATTCCGGCCATACCCGATTACTTTGCCCGGACCGATGGCGAAAAAGTTGGCACCGCTGTGCCATTGCTCACGTTCCTGGGTCCATATATCATCCTGGCCACCACAATAAATTGGTTTTAATTCCATCTTCAGTTTCGCCAGTGACTCGAGAAGATTTTTTTCTTCATGGATAGCCACTTTACCATTATCAACTTCAATATGAATGGTTTTAAAACGATTGGGCTGAAGCACTACCGGCTCATAAACCATACATTCTTCCTGGCTCAGAAAAGTAAAAACCATATCGAGGTGGATAAATGATTCACGGCCGGTGGGCAATTCCTGAACCAATATGTCGTGCTTTTTCTTTTGATTTTTCAATTTTTCAACGATCAGGTCGACACCCTGTGGCGAAGTTCTGGCACCAATCCCGATCAGGGTAAGATCTTCGCGGCCAATGAGCACATCGCCTCCTTCAATGGTGATATTCCGGTAATGCCTGTCGCGGCGGTTTGCGCTGATGGTTTGAGTATCAAATTGGGGATAATAATCAAAAATCGCCTCCATGATCTGAGATTCACGTTCGCGCACCTGGTTGGCCATTTTCGAAACCAGCACCTGGTTGCCCAATGAAATGGATGCATCGCGCATAAAAAAGAAATTATGCAGGGGCCTGAGTGCAAAACGCTGTTCGTTTAAAAAACGGGTTAAGCTATCCCTCGACATGGGAACACCTTCGATCAATGCGGATGAGAGTTTAACAGGATCAAGGGCATCGAGTAATTCGCGTAAATGGGGATCATCACAGCAGGAGCAAACTTTTTCGATCAAGCCTACTTTCACTTTGTCATTTTTCAAAATATCGGTAAGCAGATCGCCTACTTCCAGCACGTTGGTCACTTTTTCAAGTACGCCTTTAAGCTGTGAAAATTCCTGCTTTGCAACTGATAAATTGAGAATATCGCTGTAAAGTGCACGCTCGGCATTTTCGGGTGTCATGTTTTCCACCTCACTGCCCATGGTATGCACGATTACCGCCTCCAACTCACCAATTTCCGAATTGACGTTAACTTTAAGATTTGCGTTTTGTAATGACATAGTTCTTCCGTTTTCGCAACAAAAGTACGGAAATTAAAGGTTCAGGAAATGGAAGGTGTATTAACGCACCATTAGTTTTTTGGTTTGACTTAATCCTTTTTCGGGAACCTGTAGCGAACAGAAATAAATTCCCGGAGCAAAACCGCTTATATCCAGATCAACACGTTCGTCTGAAATATTATCCTGTGAATAAACTACTTTCCCAAGATTATTTTGAATTATGAGTCTTGATCTCGCCATTTCCTGTGCCGAAGTAAGCTGAATGTATACAACGTCGGTTGCGGGGTTAGGATAAACCGCAAAATTCAGGTTGATTGCCGCGTAATACTCCTGCTTGCCGACGGTATAGCCATTCATAGCACCCGGGGTTCCATGACCTTCAAGTGCAACCCAACTTTCGGGCAGGGCATTGTCATACTCCCAGTATTTCAACTCCAGTGTTGGACCATCCCCGTCCGGTTCAGTTGGCCACGGATCTTTATTATCATAATTTACGGTATCTACTAAAATACCATCTGCATTAAATATCCTGATAAGTTCCCCTGCGCTGTTTAAACCAAAATCCATTTCACCAAGGAAATTATCAACATCAGGATAAAAGCTGGCAAAAGCTGCCGAATCGCGAACAAGCACCAGAAAACCGTTTGGTTCGATAACCGTTGATGCCGGGAACTCAAATATATGTGCATCATCCTCATCCCTGAACTGCCAGCCCGTAATGTCGAGGGCATAATCATGCGGGTTATAAAATTCCACCCAGTCTTTGGTATCAAACAAGGTATCGGCATTGTACATGATTTCGTTGATCACCAGCGAATCGGTGAATAAAACCGGTTCAAAAACGGCTGTAATATAATCACCCGTAGTCAGGTTAAAAGTTCCCATTTTGGACGTGTCTGACGGCGAAACCGAGTGATTATATAACTCCCAGTGATCAAATTTATAATTGGGTGAAGTTTGAATGGCTTCAATTTCATTATCAATATTCCCGAAATAATATCCTCCCCAACCAGCATCGTTAATTTCAATGGTATTTAACCTAACTGCACCGGCTCCAGGAGGATCAATTACCACATTGAGTTCATAGGGCCCGGTGAGGTTGTAACAACTGTTTAACCCCGAAGGCAAATAACTATGCCTGCTGCTTATGAAGTTCCTGATCTTTTGAACATTGCTTTCCCATTCCGATACCGAACCACCCCATCGTGCAACATGTTGCGGAATTTCCGGTAACATTTCTGTCTCAATCTGATCCAGGTAACTGATTATTTTAGTCGGACTAAAAACCGTATTATACAGATCAATATAACGTGTTACATAATATCTTCTGAATTCATCATTATCCAGCAAATGGTTGAGCATTACAATGTGCTGTTCAGGATCGCTGGTCAATCCTTCCGGGTAACAGGGTGATACGGTTGGCAGTGTTCCCGGAACACCGGTATAATTAATATAATGATTAAACGTAGCATCTTCATCCCAAAGGGTGTATCCCCATTTCTGATGGCCGCCTTCGGGATTGGTTCCACGCCACCAGCCTACATTCCAGTTGATCCAGTCAGAGCAAACAACAAAACTGTTAATCAGAATATAATCAACCAACGAGGCATAATCCAGGCGGCTTTTAACATATTCAAAATTTTCCTGATTCGCCATGTCATTAAATTTAATGAAATCGTGCAGGCTGTTCCAATCGTCCCAGGCAGCCTGTCCACCGTATTCGGCCCAGCTTCCACCCCAGAGCATCAGGTAATAAATATCGTATTTGCCCTGATCGTAATAGTATTTTGTAAAATCATGATCATTCACTTTTTCACGAAAACCGTAAATTCCCCAATATTGCCCATTTACATACAAAACACCTTTCTGTCCTTTACGGCAATCCAAATGCAATCCGCCAATTGTGGCGGTGTTTTCAACAAAATAATCCCTTAAGTGGGCACTGCTGTCGATGCCCGGATAATTATCGTCGCCGGCTGCCCGCAGAATAATACGCTGGAATTCATCCCTGTCGGTCAATGGAATTAGATTGTCGCGCATAGCATAATTGTAGCCGCATTCATCCCTTGTAATATAATCAAAGCTGCGTTGG
>Ga0116152_10001246_pt1 | contig 21030 bp, 15 predicted proteins | sample AD_UKC119_MetaG_FD_89894 | JGI IMG/M metagenome (GOLD analysis project Ga0116152, IMG submission 89894) | Active sludge microbial communities of municipal wastewater-treating anaerobic digesters from Hong Kong - AD_UKC119_MetaG | ecosystem: Engineered > Bioreactor > Anaerobic > Digestate...
GAAGCAGGAGAAGAAAAGTACCGTTTTCTGGCCGACCTTGTGGTGACCTTTCCTGTTGAAGAGTTCAACGGGGGGAGTTTTGACAAAGCCAGGGAGCTGTTCCGCCTGGGATATGACTATACCCGGGAACATCTGCTGAAGATCCGCCGGAAAGTAGAACTGGGTGAGGTGAAGTACTTTATCAGGGAGGTGCGCCAGGGGGACAATGCCTTGTCTGTGGGCCGGTTTGTCTCTGAAGAGGAGATCTATCGTCTTTGCCTCAGCCTCCTCACGCCTCTCACACCCTGGGCCTTTGATGCCCGTCTGGACGGCCATGTCCTATTCGTCGAGAATGTGGAACCGCTGACGTCCATCCGCATCGGGAGTCCGGAAAAAGATATCAGCTACATGACAGAGAGTCTTGATGAAGTCCGTTTTCTCCTGAAAGAGATCAAAAAGATCGAACAGGAGCGGGGGTTCTACAGCGTGAACATCGGAGGATGGACCTATGAGAAGGGGGTCCTCACGCTGGAGACCACACGGATGAGGATCACCGGGGTGGAGGCACAGGGAAATCACCTGACATCCGATGAGAAGATCCGTCAGATCATGGGCTTTGAGGGCGAACAGTGGTTTGACCGTGACCTGCTCCGGTCCCTGGACAGGCTCTATGCCAGGGGGAAGTTTGCTATTCTCCTGCCCTATCTGGAAAAGAGAGAGAACGGAATCGTTCTGAAACTCCTGGTGAAGGAGCGGGAAAACAACATCATCAGTCTTACGGGAAACTACAGGTCAGACAAAGGTTTTCTCACCTTTCTCCGATATGAACGGAATCAGATCCTTCATTGGGGTGATTTTGCCGGGGCGGAACTGTCTGTGAGCAGGGACCTGTCACTGCGCCTTTTTGCAGGGACCTCTTCATTCTTGAAGACTCCCTTTGTCTTGAGTTATGAGGCGGCCTACCGCGAGGACAGCCTCTATCCTCAAGAGGAGTATACGGAGTTTCGAAAGACAGGCCGCGTGACCCTCTCCTCCAACGGCTATCGGCATCAGCGCACTGTGGGCCTGGCCTATCGGGCCTATAATGCCTATCCCGAGGGCCCGGAGCGGACTCAATGGCTCCTTGAGGCGGGATTACGGACAGACACCCTGGACGACAGAAATCTTCCAACAGACGGATTGGCTTTCACCGGAGAATATGAGACCTCGCTCAACGGACTGAAATATGACAGGTTCTCGCTTCGGGGAGAGGGATACTGGAAGATCTCTCCCCTGGGCTCTCTCTTTACTTCCTTCTTCTGGGGAAAGATCAGCCGGAGTGACAGTGACAGAAATCTGAAAGTCAGGTTTGAAAACCTCTTTGACCATGACCGTGATGCCATGTATAATAGAATCGGGCATATCGCCGCCGGGATCAAGGGCCCGGACAGTACCCCACTCGCCGTCCCGTTTGTCTATGCCGGATGGCTTTCAAGAGAGGGCGGACCGTGGGAACCCTACTGGGGCATCGGGGTGGAGCAGAAGATCCTTCTGATCAAGTATGCCCGCTGGGAGTATTTATGGAATCAGGAGAACGGAAAGATCGAATTTTCCATAGGAGCGAGGATCCCGTGAAAGTCATTGCAGGCCATACCAATATGGATTTCGACTGCCTGGCCTCTATGGTCGCAGCAAGCCTTCTCTATCCCGATTTCACCCCTGTCTTTCCCGATAATGCCGAACGGCCCGTGCGAGACTATATCAGCCGGGAGGAGCTGGGGGTCTCCTTTCTCTTTGCCTCTCAGCTGGAAAAGCCCTGTTCAGAGATGATCCTTGTGGACAATAATGATCTGAACCGGACGGGTATCCCCGAAGAGTTTCTCAAAGGCTGTTCTGTCTCTCTCGTCTATGACCATCATCCCGAAACGGGAGAGTGGCTCGCCAACAACAGTATCAGGGGAGTCTTTAAACCCTACGGGGCTAATATTTCCATCCTTTACGAGGAGATCTCCGCAAAGGGGATCGTTCTGCAGGAGGCCCACATCAGGCTCTTTCTTCTGGGGCTGTATGAAGACACCGGCTTTTTCAGTTATATCTCCCTTCATGAAGCGGATGTACGGACCTTTGCGGATCTTTTCGGGCAGTTGAAGGAGAAGGACATCTCCTATCTCTCCCGCTATCTGGTGACTGATCTCACCGCTGATCAGCTCTCTGTCATGGATGACCTGGCTAAACAGAGCACATATCTGGACACAGGCAGCGGCAAGATCGCTTTTTGCACTGCTGAACGGGAAGAGTATGTCTCCAATATCTCCTTTGTGGCCCAGCGCCTTCTTGTGATCCTTGCCGTGGAAGCGGTCTTCGTCCTGGTCCGTCTGGGCAAGACCGTCTATTTCCTGGCCAGGAGCCGCAGCCGGGCCATCGATGTCCGTGAAAGCGTCGCGTCCCTGGGAGGCGGAGGACACCCTTCTGCCGCCTATGTGGCTCTGAAGGAGATCTCATATGTGGATGCCCGTGAAAAAGTGTATGACATCATCCTTCAATGTTATAAAAAAGAGCGCCCCTTGCGGGAGATCATGAACCGTGACGTGGTCTCGTCAACGGAGGAGGAACCCATCACCCGTGTGCGTGAGAAGATGCTCGCCTATAATCACTCCAAGATCCCTGTCACAGACAGCGGGGGAGTGATTCTGGGCATGATCACCCAGAAAGAGGTCAACCGGCTTTTTCAGCACGATTTCGGGCATCTCCCTGTGAAGGATTATATGGACAGGGAGGTCCCTGTGCTGGATGAAAACACGGATGTCCTCAAAGCCCGTGAAGAGATCCTTGAAAAGAGGAAATCCATGGTCATTGTGAGCCGTGACGGGCTTCTGGCGGGGATCGTCACAAAAAACGACCTGCTCCTTATGGATTTTCTGGGTGAAGGACAGAAAAGAGGGATCAGAAACCTCTCTTCCGATATCAAATACGGATTGAAGGGCATCAATTTCAACAGAGTCCATACAGCCGGGGAGATCGCAGACAGCCTCGGGTACCGAGCTTATGTCGTCGGCGGATTTGTCCGTGACCTGCTGCTGAAACGCGCGACCTATGACATCGACCTGGTGGTAGAGGGGAGCGGAGTGGATGTGGCCCGTGCCCTGGGAGAGAAGGAGCAGGGGAAAGTGATCATCCACAAAAAATTTCAAACGGCCACAGTCCTTTTTGAAGACGGGTTCAAGATGGATATCGCCACAGCCCGTTCGGAGACCTATGCCCGCCCGGGGGCCCTGCCCGTGGTCATGCGTTCTCCGCTGAAATATGACCTCTACCGGAGGGATTTCACCATGAATGCCATGGCCATCTCCCTGTCCACAGAGAGTTTCGGAGACCTCTATGATTTTTTCGGCGGGTACGACGACCTGAAAAAAGGAGTGCTTAAAGTCCTGCATACCATCAGTTTTATCGAAGACCCTTCGCGGATCCTCAGGGGAGTGAGGTTTGCCGCGCGTTTTGACTTCACATTCGGAAAACAGACCCAGGGACTTTTGAAAAATGCTCTTGAGATGGATGTCCTCAAATACCTTTCCGGACGTCGTGTCAAAGATGAGCTCTTTCTGATCTTTGAAGAAGACTATCCCGAAAATGCTTTTTCTCTCATGGAAGAGTTGGGGGTCTTTCCCGCACTCTTCGAGGGGCTTCATTTTACAAAAGAAAAGGTGAAGATCTTCAGAGAGATCCGCCATACCGTCCACTGGTACAGGCTTCTTTATTTCAAAAAGAAGATCCAGGAGAGGTTTCTCTATCTCATGGCCCTCTTCAGTGACATGGACCGGACGATCCGCCAGGAGTGCACGGAGAAATTCGAGCTGACAAAAAGGTTTCAGACTCTTTCCGACCAGGTGGAGGCGTTTGTCAGGGAGAGGTATAAGGCCGTCCATGTGAAACGCTTTTTAAAGAAGAGCGAGATCTATGACCTTTTCCGACACCTGGAGCCGGATGCCATCCTCTATCTCATGGCCGCTTACGCTCATAATGAACGTTTTCAGCAATATGCCTCTCTTTATATCATGGAGATCTCACGGAAAAGGCAGCTGGTGAACGGGAATGACCTGAAGGAGACAGGATTTCAAAGGGGGGAAGAACTACGTACGCTTCTGGAGACCATCCACAAAATGCACATCGACGGGGAGATCAGGACAAGGGAAGAGGCTCTTCGCTATTTAAAACGGCTGGCGACATCATAGAGAATCTTCTTTTTCCGCAATACTGTCCCCTCTGCGGAGAAAAGACGACCACACGGCAGGGGCTCTGTTCCCCCTGTCTGGAATCGCTTCCCCGTATCGGTGAAAAGATCTGCACACGGTGTGGGCGCCCCATGGCTTGGCGGGGCCTGTGTCCGGAGTGTACACCCCGTCCCCCGAGCAGGGGATGGTCACAGCGGCGCTGTCTCTACCAGTATGACGATACCATGGCTGCGCTGGTGCACAGGATGAAGTATGGAGGGGACCGGGCTCTGTTACGGGCCTTCTCCCGGAAGCTTGCTGATTTCTACAGGGAAACGTTCAGGGAGGGGGAGCACCATGCGGTGGTCCCGGTCCCCCTGGCTTCGGCACGTCAACGGGCGAGAGGGTTCAACCAGGCTGAAGAACTGGCCGCTCTTTTACCAGGGAGAAACGGGGCGGGACTCCTGGAGCGGGTGAAGAAGACAAGGCCGCAGTCCTCACTGGGAAGTGTCCGGGAACGCCGCAGAAATATGAGTGGAGCGTTTTGTGTCACAGAGAGTGTCCGAGGGCTTCGTCTTCTTCTTGTGGATGATGTGGTGACCAGCGGGGCAACGGCAAAAGAGGCTGCCCTGGCGTTGAAAAGAGGCGGAGCGCAGCGCGTGGATCTTCTTGCTCTCTGCCTGGCAAGGAGTTGAGTGATGGGTTTTACAGTTCGCCCCATGCGTCCCGGGGATAAAGAGGACGTCCGGAAGATGGTGGAGACCTTATGGGAAGGGCACGACTATCTTCCCGTCCTGTTTGACAGTTGGGTGAAAGACGACAAAGGGCTCTTTGTGGCCGTGGAATACCGCGGCCGTCTGGCAGGGTGTGCGAAACTGACCTGGCTCACGGATAAGGATGCCTGGCTTGAGGGGCTGCGTTCGGACATGGACCTCAAGACCAGGGGCATCGGACGGGCCACTCTCGACTATATCATGCCCAGGCTGGCGGCTCACGACCCTGCAACTGTACGGTTTGCCACCTATTGGGGAAATATCGGCTCCATCAAGAACTCCGAGCGGTTCGGTTTTATCCGGGAAAAGGAGCTGAATGTCAAGTCAGCGGAGATCATCTCCGGGCAAGAGGGGAGATATCACGATGAGTACCGGCGGGTGGAGAGCGGCCGGGAGAAGCTGGACCTCCTGAGGCGGACAACGTTTTTTGACAAATGCGGAGGGTATATCATCGACGGCTGGCGTGTCTACCCGGTCAAGGAGGAGGTCTTTCCCCTCTTTTGCACCGACAGACGGGAATTCAGGAGCCTGGGGAACAGCGGAGGGGACTTTCTCTCCTTTGCCCCGGACTACCGGCCCGGAGAGGTCAAACTCACCTGTTTTGAGTGTGCTCAAGTGAAAACAGGACGTGCGCTGCTCTCCTCGTTTCTCAGAGAGATGAGAGAAAGAGGGATCACTTACGTGGAAAGTGTGATCCCCGATGACCCTCTCATGAGGCATGTCTTCGCTTCAGAAGGCATGATCAGCTGGGAAAGGGAGCACGACTACTGGATCTATTCTTTTCCCCCGAAGCTTCTCAGGGAGCGTTATGGACAGTAGGATCCCACCGCCACTCTTAAGAGCGCCGAGGGAGGACGTGTCCATCGCCACAGGGTCGGCTTCACCCCCGTCCTCAGTCTTCATCCCGTTTTTCTTTCACGACGGCCGATGGGCTCTCCTTCTGGAAAAACGCACCGGGGGGATCTCCCACCCCGGCCAGTTTGCCTTTCCCGGGGGGCATTACGAAAAAGAGGACGGCTCCCTCCTGGCCACAGCTCTCCGGGAGACATCAGAAGAGATCGGTGTTCCCCTGAGTGCCCTTGAACCCGGCGGGAAAGTGGGGGTCGTGGTCAATCCCTGGGGAAAGGTGGTCCACGGATTCTGGGGATATCTCAACGCGGGAACTCTGGAAGACCTTCACCCCTCAACCCGGGAAGTCGATTCCCTCTATCTCCTGCCTGTGAAAGAACTCGACTCGGCCTCCTCATTCCGGACAGCGGCCATGGAGTGGAGCGCCTCTCCAGCAGGAGGGACAGGCCTCACGTCCAGAGCCCGGACTGAGGCAGCGAAAACACTCCGGCATGAGATCGTCTCTTTTCACGCCTCGTTCGGTGTCATCTGGGGGATCACAGGCCGATTTCTTCTCATGGTGCGCCAACTCCTGACCCGGGAAGGGGAGGACGTCAAAATCCCTTGACTTTTATGCCTGTTTCTTTACAATTCATCAAAAGGATTAAGGAGAACTGTGCATGAGTAAATTCAAAGATATCATGATATGGATCATACTCTTTTTTATTTTTATGCTGGCCTTCAGCTGGCTGAATAAATGGCAGAAAAGCACAAAGACAGTCGAGATCACCTACAGTGAGTTCATTACCCAGGTGGAAGGGGGGAACGTGGCTTCCGTGGAGATCCAGGAGATGGATGTCTCAGGGATATTCAAAGAGCCTTTCCCCGACAAAGCCACGGAGTTCACCACAGTCATCCCGCTGGACCAGGCCAATACCATCGACCGTCTTCTGAGCCAGAATTCCGATATCAAGATCAAAAAACCGTCATCAGGAGACTTGAAGCTGTTTCTCATCTATGTTCTTCCCACGCTGATCTTTGTGGTCTTTTTCATCATGTTCCTGCGCAATATGCAGGGGGGGAACAATAAAGCCTTCTCGTTCGGGAAAAGCCGTGCCCGCATGATCGCCAAGGGCGAAGTCGGCGTGACGTTCAATGATGTCGCCGGCTGTGAAGAAGCCAAGGAAGAGCTTGAAGAGATCATCGACTACCTGAAAGCGCCGTCCCGGTTCCAGAGGCTGGGCGGAAAGATCCCCAAAGGGGTCCTGCTTGTGGGCGCTCCCGGAACAGGGAAGACCCTCCTGGCCAAAGCCGTTGCAGGAGAGGCCAACGTGCCTTTTCTCTCGCTGAGCGGATCTGATTTTGTGGAGATGTTCGTCGGTGTGGGTGCAGCCCGTGTCCGCGACCTCTTTGAACAGGCCAAACGCGGGGCTCCTGCCATCATCTTCATCGACGAGATCGATGCCGTGGGACGTTCACGCGGTTCCGGCCTGGGGGGAGGGCATGACGAACGGGAACAGACACTGAACCAGCTTCTCGTGGAGATGGACGGTTTCGACACCAAGCTGGGCGTCATCCTCATCGCTGCCACCAACAGGCCCGATGTCCTTGACCCCGCCCTTCTGCGTCCCGGCCGGTTTGACCGTCAGGTGGTGATCGACCTGCCCGATGTGAAAGGGCGCGAAGAGATCCTCAAGGTCCATACGCGGTCCATCCCCGTCCATGCCGATGTCCGTCTTGATATCCTGGCGAAAGCGACTCCCGGGATGAGCGGGGCTGACCTGGCGAATATGACCAATGAAGCGGCTCTTCTGGCTGCCCGTGAGAACAAGGAAGCGGTGGAGATGGAGGATTTCGAGGAGGCCAAAGACAAAGTCCTCATGGGAAAGGCGCGTAAAAGCCTGGTCATCACGGATGAGGAGAAGAAGCGGATCGCCTATCATGAATCCGGGCATGTCCTCATCGGGAAGCTGACAAAAAACGGAGACCCCATCCACAAAGTGACCATCGTCCCCAGGGGACGGGCTCTGGGTGTGACCCATTTTCTCCCTCTGGATCAGAAACATCTCTATACCAAAGATTACCTCACCGGACTCATGCAGCGCATTCTCGGAGGGAGGGCTGCTGAGGAGATCATCTTTAATGAATACAGCAGCGGAGCCTCAGATGACCTGGAACGCGTCACGGATATCGCACGGAAGATGGTCTCCAACTGGGGGATGAGCGATGAAGTGGGCCCCTTGACATTCGGCAAAAAAGAAGAGCATATTTTCCTGGGGCGCGATCTGGGAAGCACCCGGGATTTCAGTGAAAGCACTGCTGAAAAGATCGACAATTCCGTGAGCAAGATCGTGACAGAAGCGTATCGTGAAGCCAGGACCATCCTGGCGGAGAATAAAGAGGTGCTCATCAGGCTTGCAGAAGCTCTTCTGGAAAAAGAAGTCCTGGAAGCAGATGAGATCGACACTCTCATCCAGGGAGAGGAGAGTCATGGATAAAGAGAAGATCCAGAAGGCTGTGAGGGATCTTCTGGAAGCCATCGGCGAGGATCCCGATCGGGAAGGGCTGGTGGCAACGCCCCGCCGTGTGGCGGACATGTATGAAGAGGTCTTCAGCGGCCTGAACAGAACCCAGGAAGAGCTGAAAAAGATCGTCGTGACTTTTCATGCCAATTTTGATGAAGACGAGATGGTCATCGTCAAGGACATCCCCTTCTACTCCATGTGTGAACACCATCTTCTCCCCTTTTTCGGCAAGGCCCATGTGGCTTATATCCCCAAGGAAAACCGTGTGACAGGACTCAGCAAGATCGCCCGTGCCGTGGACCTCATCTCCAGGGCCCCTCAACTCCAGGAGCGCCTGACCACGACCATCGCCGACACCATCATGACCCTGGTGAACCCCCTCGGGGTCTTTGTCATCGTGGAGGCGGAGCATCTCTGCATGATCATGAGAGGAATCAAAAAACCGGGTTCGAAAACCGTGACCTCGGCTATGAGAGGCGCCTTTAAGCGGAAGTCCACACGCGAAGAGGCCCTGTTCCTGATCAAAGGAGGGCACTGACATCAATTTCCTGATCTATCTGCAGAATATTACCGTTCTCGATGTCCTGGATATCCTTATCGTGGCTTTTATTATCTATTATCTTCTGTTGACGTTCAAGGGCATCAAGGCTCTGCAGATGACCATCCTCCTGATGATCATCCTGCTGCTTTTCTTTGCAGCCCAATGGCTTCAGCTCCATATGCTGCACTACCTGAGCAGTCTGCTCCTGGTGATCTGGGGGATCTTTTTCCTTCTCATCTTCCAGCCTGAGTTCCGCAATATCCTGGCTAAAGTCTCCAAGCTGCCTCTTTTTGCCCTGATCATGCGTACCGCTGTCTCGGAAGAAGAGGCCTATATCAACGAGATCATCGAAGCGGTCATGGAGATGTCGTCACGGCGGATCGGTGCACTTATCGTCTTTGAGCAGAATACAGATATCAGAAATTATATTGAAAATGCCGTCATCCTGGACGCTGCCGTGACACGGGAGCTGCTTGTGACTATTTTTTCATTGAACACGCCGCTTCACGACGGAGCTGTGGTGATCAGAAACGGACGCATTTACGCAGCGCGCTGTGTCCTTCCCCTTCCCGAAGGAGCGAACATCCCCAGAGAATTCGGGACACGGCACAGAGCTGCCGTGGGATTGAGCGAACTCACCGATGCCGGGGTCATCGTGATCTCAGAAGAGACAAAACGGATCTCCTTTGCCCATCGCGGCCAGTTCCTCACCCGGGGGATGAAGAGGAATGAAGTCAAAGATGTCCTCTATGACCTTCTCATTGAGAAGGAGAGGCTGGGGCAGGAGACCCTGAAGGCGGAAAAAAGAGAGGAGAGCGATGGCAAAGAGACTCCGTAAGACCTCTTCAGGGGTCTTTTTCAGGAATACCCTGTACAGGATCCTGGCTCTGGTCATTTCGCTGCTTCTCTGGTTTTCTCTTGTGCATAACCGGGTGGTGAAACAGGATTTCCGTCTTCCCGTCCGTTCTTCAGGGCTGAAGGAGAATCTGGTCATCGCCTCCCTGGATCCCCCTGACGTCATCGTCCGTGTCCAGGCAACGGGAAGCGATATCATGAAGCTGAAGAGAAAAGACCTCTATTATGAAGTCAAACTGGCGGGATTTGATAAAGGAAAATATGAGCTGGCCCTGGATAAGCGTAATATCATGGGGACGGAAAACCTGAGCCTCTTTCAGCTCCCTGAGCGTTATGAGTCCATCAGGGTGGTCATCGATGAAAAAGAGGAGAAGTTCGTTCCCATAAAGATCATGTCCAAAGGAGCACCGCCCAAAGGGTATAAACTCATGGAACCCATGATCCTGACACCGTCTGTGGTGAAGATCCGCGGGCCGAAAAGTGTGGGGGTCATCGAGACCTATCCTGTGGATATCGAGGGAATGACTGAATCCGTCCGGAAGGAAGTCACACTTGATATCCCTGAAAACACCACTCTTCTCAGGGATGACAGTGACAAGATCTTTGCCCAGATCGAGATCGTCAAGCTCAAGACAGCCGAACTCAGTGATATCCCCGTCCGGATCAGCGGTCCCTATTCCCTGGTCTATCCCCGTGTCGTCTCCCTGAAATTCGAAGTCCCGGTCTCCATGGACACAAAGACTCTCCGGGACAGCATCACCGTCAGGCTGGACCTGAAGGGATACGAGAAGGGGACCTACAACCTTGTCCCCGAGATCGATCATCCCGATGCTGTGAGTCTCATCGATCTCGATCCCAGCAGCATTCAGGTCATCATTGAGTAAAACGGTTGAAAAAGAGCGCCCTTCATGATATGATATAAGTGAAAAACCATGCGATGAAAGGGGCTTTATGGAAAAGCTTATCAAAGAGATAAAAGAGGCCGGAAAGGGAAAGAAGGTCACAGTCATCGCCCTGCAGGGATATCTCGACTCCGGGACAGCCAACATCCTTGTCCAGCGGTTTACCCGCCTTCTGGCTGAAGAGAAACTCCTTTTTGTCCTGGATATGTCAGATGTGGAATTCGTGGCCGCTGTGGGGTGGAACACCATCATCGGGATCGTAAACAATATCAAAGCGGGAGGCGGAGATATCAGGATCACAGCTCTTCGGAAGGATCCGGAAAAAGCCTTTCATCTTCTGGAGTATGACCTGGTCCTCTCCTATTACCGCGAGCCTGCAGATGCCGTGCTTTCCTATTATGACACCTCCATCTCCCCCACGGACATCCCCAATCTCAACATGGACACCGTTGAAGATTTCACAGATGTGAGACGCCTGTCCCTTTCGGAAAAAGTCCAGAGGATCCTGGTGACTTATCCCCGGATAAGCCTGCCGGAGATGAGAAAGCTTCTCCGGACTCCGGCATACGATTATACCAGGGTCTCGCTCTTTAAGCTCATGCTGGTCAAAGCCAGGACAGCCGGGATATCCGGCCGATAGGAGAGAACATGGCAGATCCGAAACGTTATAAGAATGTCTACTCACGGGTGGGGGAACTGCTCATCAGCAAAGGGCTGATCAATGAAGAGCAGCTGGAAAACGCCCTGGCCTATCAGAAAAAAGAGGGGATCAAACTGGGGAAGGCCATTATCGAACTCGGGCTTGTGGATAAGGACGATTTTCTTGCCGTCCTTGCTGAGCAGCTCAACGTCGACCTGGTCACCCGGGATATGTTCGTCAATATCAGTCCTGATGTCGTCTATAAGATCCCCCGCGAAGTGGCCCAGAAATACAACGTCCTTCCCATCAGGTATGATCAGAGGACAGACAAGCTTTATGTGGCTACGGAGCATCCTGAAGACATCATCCTCCTGGAAAATCTCAAAAGCATCGTCTCTATGAACATCGTCACCATGCTTGCCGATGCCGAAGACATCGCAGCCAGTATCGAGCGTCTCTATTCCGAGATACAGAAGGTCAAGGAGATCCAGATGCAGACAGAGGGGGAGATCTCCTTTGAAAAAGAGGAGGAGGGGGAACCCGAGATGGTGGTCTCGGAAGAAGATGAGGCTCCGGCGATACGCCTGGTCAACTATATCCTCATCGAAGCCATCAACAAGAATGCCACAGACATCCATATCGAACCCTTTGAGTACATGCTGAAGGTCCGGTTCAGGATCGACGGAAAACTCCTGGAGATCGTCACTCCGCCCAAGAAGCTCCAGGCCGCCATCGTCTCCCGGATCAAGATCATTGCCAATATCAATATCGCCGAAAAGAGGATCCCCCAGGACGGACGGTTCTCTTTCCGGCATAAGAACTATAATGTGGATATCCGTGTCTCGACGCTTCCCACCAGTTACGGAGAGAAGATCGTCATGCGTATCCTCAACAAGTCCATGGGCCTGCTGGATGTGGAAAGTCTCGGGATCTCCAACAGGGCTCTCCCCCAGTTTATTGAAAACTTCCAGAAACCCTACGGCATCATCCTGGTCTCCGGCCCAACAGGGAGCGGGAAGACCACCACGATGTACGCTATTTTAAAAGAGCTGGTGAGTCCCGACAAGAACATCATCACCATAGAGGATCCCATCGAGTACAATATGGACAATGTCAACCAGGTCCAGGTCAATGAAAAAGCGGGACTGACCTTCGCCGCCGGCCTGCGCTCCATGCTCCGCCAGGATCCCGATGTGATCATGGTGGGGGAGATCCGGGACAAAGCCACAGCCGAGATCGCTGTCCGGGCCGCTCTCACAGGACACATGGTTCTCTCCACTATCCATGCCAACAATGCTCCCGCCACGGTGGCCCGTCTTCTGGATATGGGGATCCCTCCCTATCTGGTGGGGTCTTCCCTCAATATGGTGGTGGCCCAGCGCCTGGTTCGGAGGGTCTGTGACAGCTGCAAAGAGGCTTATGTGGCTGACAACGAAGCTCTGGTGAAATACGGGTTGAAAAAAGAGACTGTCCTCCACCGGGGACAGGGCTGTCTGGCCTGCAACAATACAGGCTATTCCGGACGGGTGGGGATCTTCGAGGTTCTTTCCATCAGCAAAGCGCTGAGAAAGATGATCTACCGCAACGCCGATTCCGATGAACTGAAAGCGGAGGCTCTGAGTGAGGGAATGCTGCTCATGCGCGATGACGGCATGGAAAAAGTGGAGCGGGGCGTGACCACAGTGGAAGAGGTCTTCGCCGCCACATTCGGGGAAGAGTGATATGCCTGAATACCGTGTGACCTATTTTGAACCTTCGGGGAAGAAGATCCGACAGAATATCTTCGCCGTAAACAGGGAAGAGCTTGTCTCCATGCTCAGGGACAAGGAGAAGACGATCCTGGATATCCATGAAAAAGGCGTCTCCTCCAAACCCTCTCTCATCGATTTTATCAAGAGCCTGAACAGGATCAATATTTCAGGGACTTCCGTGGATGCCACGACACTCATCATGTTTTCCCGGCAGCTGGGTTCCATGATCAGCGCAGGGCTCCCCATCATGCAGTCCCTGGAGACACTCACCCGGGATGAGAAAAACCTGGAGTTCCGTGAGATATTAGGACGGGTCATCGATGATATCCGGGGAGGAGTCGCTTTTTCCGATTCCATTGCGAAATATCCCAAAGTCTTCAACCGTCTTTTTGTGAATATGATCAAGAGTGCCGAGGCCTCCGGAGGCCTTGATGTGACTCTTATCAGTATCAGCGAATACATGGAGCGGCTCAAGGATATCAGCGACAAGATCAAATCGGCAACCCGGTATCCCCTCTTCGTCTTCTCGTTTATCATTCTGGCCACATTGGGGGTCATGCTTTTTGTCATACCGAAGTTCAAGACCATCTATGCGGATATGGGCGCAAAACTTCCTCCCATCACACTTATGATCATGTCCGTCGCGGAGTTTATGCGGAAGAACTTCTTTTTCCTCCTCATCCTGATCATCGCCATTGTGGTCCTGATGAAGTACCTGATCAGGACCAACGAGACAGTCCGTTTTTATTATCACAAGTTTCTTCTCAAGTTTCCCAATCTCGGCCCCATCTACCAGATGGGGATCCTGGTGAATTTTTCAAAGACCTTCGGCCTGCTCATGACAGCAGGGATCAATATCCTCGAATCCATCGAACTGTCGCGGAACATCATCAACAATGAGATCTACAGACGTTCTCTTGATCGTGTGAGAAAGAAGATCCAGCAGGGATATACGATCTATGCCAGTATGCAGGAAGAGGGGTCCATCTATCCCTCCATTCTTGTGCAGATGGTGGGAACAGGTGAAGAGACCGGATCCCTGGATGATATGCTGCTGAAATTCAACCAGTTTTATGACAATGAGATCAATAAGAAGGTGGATCGGATCAGTCAGATCATCGAGCCCATGCTGATCATCTTCATGGCTGTGGTGGTCCTTATCCTGACCCTGGCCATCTATATGCCCATCTTCTCCCTGGGTAAAGCCATGCAGGGCTATTGACCAGGGGCAAAAAACGGATTGATTTGCCCCGAAGGCTCCTGTATACTCGCTGAAAAAGGGGGTTCCCATGAAAGTCATTCTCGCAGGCATGAATATTGACATGTCCCTTCTGCATCTTCTGGAAAAAGCCCTCCTTGAAGAGGATGAGCGGTCCCGGGAAGAGTTGACCCGTCTGCTGAATACAGGAGCACTGACCCCCGAGACTATCTCAGCCGCCTATGCGCGCATCAGCCGCTCGCCTCTCGCTGTGGACGAACTGAGGCGGGAGGCTGTCCGTGAAGTGGAGAAGGCCCGGCGTTCCAACGAGACGATCATTTACGGGATGGGGCACGGCTCCATTGCGGAGCATGCTGTGTTCAACTTCGATCTTCTCGGGATCTCACGCCTGGCATCGGAATGGCTTCAGGAGCATCGGCTCCTCTCATTCACTGAAAAATCGCAGAGATACATCAAGATCGAAAAAGATTTTATCCTTCCGGATGAGATCAAAGACGATAAGGAACTCTCCAGGGAATTCAGGGAACTCCTGGAGAGGGAAAATACTCTTTATAACCGCTATTACAAAGCCCTCCTGGGTTATTTCAAAGAGAAAGAGCCCCACGCCACCCAACGGGAGCTCACCGGAAAAGCCAAAGAAGACGCCCGTTATATCCTCTCCCTGGCCACCACATCTCAGATGGGCATGACGGTCAACGCCCGGAACCTGGAGTACATGCTCCGGCGGATGGCAGCGGCCCCCCTCTATGAGATCCGGGTCCTGGGAGATGAGATCTATCGCCTGATCAGGGGGAAAGTCCCCTCCCTTGTGGTCTTTCATGAGCCCGGGGAGTACGATGTCAAAGCATGGAGAGGCGAGTTCCCGGTGACGACACAGCGTTCCGGTCCCGGCCCCGATATCGTCCGCCTGGTCTCGTTCACGACTGACGGGGAGGACAAGGTCATCGCAGGCCTGGTCTTTGAAAACGCAGACCACGATTATCAGGTGCTCCTGGATAATATCAAAACAGTGGATAAAAAGGCTGTCTTAAGAGAGGCCACGAAAGGGATCAATTTCTACGACAGCGTGGACAGGGCTTTTGAGCTTGCTTCAGCCACGTTTGAAGTGATGGCGTCTGCTTCCTGCTACGCCCAGTTGAAGCGCCACAGGATGATGAGCCGCCTGACAGGGGCCTATTCACCCGCCCTGGGGGTGACTCTTCCCGATTCCATTAAAGCTGTGGGTGAGGAAGACTCTTTTATGGAAGAAGTGGACCGTGTCAATGATTTTTATGAGAAAGTCAGGCTCTATGATAAGAACGGGGCTGACTATGTCCTCACCAATGCCCACAGAAGAAAGGTCGTGATCAAAGCCAATCTTCGCGAATGGTACCATTTTGTCCGTCTCCGGAGCGATGCCCATGCACAATGGGAGATCCGGGCGCTGTCTGAGATGATAAGGGAGAAACTCCATGAGACTTATCCTCTCCTCACCGGACAACTCATGGGCAAAGATGCATTTATGAAGATGAAAAACGAAAAAAAAGGAGAATAGGATGAGATTATCGTTCCATGGAGCAGCACGGACAGTCACAGGGTCAAAACACCTTCTGGAGACAGGCAACCGCCAGATCCTTGTTGATTGCGGACTTTTTCAGGGGAAGCGCAAGGAAGCCTTTGAAATGAACAGGAAACTTGAAGGGATCGATCCGCAGGCCGTGGATGCCGTTTTGCTGACCCACGCTCATATCGATCATTCAGGAAGTATACCCACACTGGTCAGCCGCGGGTTTGAGGGCGACATCGTCTGCACACATGCCACCCGTGACCTGGCCAATATCATGCTCAGGGATTCGGCCCATATTCAGGAGTTCGATGTGGCCTATGTGAACAAGAAGAGGATGCGTGCGGGAAAGACCCCCTTTGAGCCCCTGTACACCATGGATGATGCCATCAATGCCCTTCAGTATTTTGTCAGTTATAACTACAACCGTCTCTTTGCCTTAAATGACAATATCAAGATGAAATTCTATGATGCGGGGCATATCCTGGGGTCAGCCATGATCATGGTCCAGGCGGAAGGGAAGAACATCCTCTTTTCGGGGGACCTCGGAAGGAAAAACCTTCCCATACTGAGAGACCCCGATTCCATCGACCTTCCCGTGGATTATCTTGTCATCGAAAGCACCTACGGAGACCGCCTCCATGATGATATCGAAAATATGGAAAAAGAGCTTGCGGATGTCATCACAAGGACAGTGAAAAGGAACGGGAAAGTCATCGTTCCCTCCTTTTCCGTGGGCCGGACCCAGGAGCTGGTCTATGCCCTGCACCGCCTTTTCATCCGCAAACAGATCCCCGATGTCCCTGTCTTTGTGGACAGCCCGCTGAGTGTCAATGCCACTTCGGTCTTTCGGCTCCATGCCGAGTGTTTCGACAGAGAGACACATGATTTCCTCATCCGTGAAGGCGATCCCTTCGGGTTTGACAGCCTCCGCTATATTCAGCATGTGGAGGATTCCAAAAAACTCAACGATACGCAGGATCCCATGATCATTATTTCAGCCTCAGGCATGGCCGAAGCCGGCCGCATTCTTCATCATCTCAAGAATAATGTCGAAGATGAACGCAACACTGTCCTTTTCGTGGGTTTCCAGGCTGAAAACACACTGGGAAGAAAGATCCTCACTGGGGAGACTCCGGTGAAGATCTTCGGCGAACCCTACGAGGTGAATGCTGAAGTGGCCCGTATTGAATCCTTCTCTGCCCACGCTGACAGAGATGAGCTTCTCGGGTTCGTCAGAGGGCTGAAACAGGCCCCGGAAAAGATCTTTGTGGTCCATGGCGAAGAGGAGTCGGCCCTTGCTTTTGCCCGGTCACTCGGGGAGATCTCCAAAGCCGAGATCCATGTCCCGGAGATGGGCGAAGGCTACGAGCTGAAATGAGAAGATAAGCCGTTATCTGTCTTGACAATTGTCCAAGGGCCATTATAATACTGCTCGTAAGTGCCCGTAGCTCAATGGATAGAGCGACAGACTCCGGATCTGTAGGCTGAAGGTTCGACTCCTTTCGGGCACATTGCTTTTGGCGGGGACAATAATGAAAAAAAAAATTTCCGGGGTGGCCCTAACCCTTATTCTCCTTATTCTCTTAACCATCGGGGCGTACTATCTTTTTAACCGCAGAAGCGCGCCCGATTTTTTCCCCCCGGACACGGTGGCTTTTGCCAAAGTCCGTTCTTTCAAATCATTCCTGAAGCTGGATTCTCCCCTCATCGAAGAGTACGCCGGAAGAATAAAAAAAAACAGATGGATCAAATGGCTCCCCGACAAGGATTTTTATGTCGCCGTGGATAAGGAGAAGAACACCTATATCTTCATCGAGCTCTCTTTTCTGGCCCCGTTCTTTTCCTCGCTCGGCCCTGTGGAGGGGAATGTCCTCTGCATCACATCCAACGAGGATTTTGAGATGTCGGGGGGGTATCTCGCATCACACAACGAGGAGACAGGAAAACTCAACGGGCGGGGGGACATCCGGTTTGTCCTGAACAGGCCCGAGATGTTTCTGAAACAGGAGGATCTCGGGGAGGCCCTGTGGGGGGAGGCCGATGTTCTGGCCCGTCACAATGCCATCAGGATCACCTATCATATGAAAAATCCCCTTGGTGTGGACGCCAGGTGGTCTCAGGCTGAAAAAAGCCTGGCGCTGGTCCCTTCCGACGCCGATTTTTTGCTGAAGGTCAACATGGCCGATTTTGAAACCCATTACGCCCGCATAAGGAAGATGGTTCAGAAGACAGCCCTCTTTCAGAAATTCCTGGAGACACGACGGAAGATCTATGAAAAGACGGGGATCGATATTGAAAAACAGATCATGCCCCTTCTTGAGGCCGGAGCCGTGGTCGGGGCCCGTGATGTGGATGATTATTTCGCTGTCATGCAAAAAGAGGCCGGGCTGGAGGAGATGGGGCGTATTGCCCGGGAGTTGGAAAAACGGTATCCCGTGGTCTTCCGGGAAGGGGACTTTGACGGGATGAAAGCCTGGACCGTGGATGTCACGGGAATCGCCGGGTTTCTTGTCAAAAGTTTTTTCAAGGACAAATGGGAAGAGATGAAAAAGCCCTACTACTATGTTCAGGATGACGCTCTTCTTTTTTTCGACAGTCTTTACGGGATGAAGATCTACAGACAGGGGCTGAAGACAGGGGTCGCCCCTTCTTCACGGGCAGGAGACTATGTGAGAGGGCTCATGTTCCGGCGTTCCCATATCAGCCTCTATATGGACAGCCTCTATCTCAATGAGGTCTACAAGAATGAAGGAGTCTATGCCAATTTTTCCCGGCTCTTCTTTTCTGCTGATTTCAGCCGGGACACGATAGACGGAGATGTTGTGATCAAATTTAAACGAAACAGTCAATTGGAGGAAGAGTTATGAAAATTTTGGTTTTGAATTCAGGAAGTTCGTCCATCAAGTTCCAGATGCTGGATATGTCCACCGAAGAGGTCCTGCTGAGGGGGCTTGTTGAACGGATCGGCCTGGACGAATCGGTCATCTCCTGGAAAACGGATGGAGATAAGCACAAAAAGACCCTTCACATCCCCGGCCATAAAGAGGGGCTCTCTGCCGTTCTGGATATCCTGACAGATTCAGAGCATGGTGTGATCTCCGATTTCAATGAGATCGATGCCGTGGGGCACCGCTATGTCCACGGAGGAGAAGAGTATAAGGATTCTGCTGTCGTCACCGCTGCGGATATCCCCGCGCTGGAAAAGCTGAACCACCTGGCTCCCCTTCATAATCCCCACAACCTGGTGGGCGTGAAGGCCATGCTGGAGCTCATCCCTCAGGTTCCCAATGTTATCGTCTTTGACACCTCGTTTCATTCAAGGATGCCTGAAAAGGCTTATATGTATGCTCTTCCCTACGAGCTCTATGAAGAGTACGGGATCCGGCGTTACGGGTTTCACGGCACATCACATCATTATGTGGCCCTGGAAGCGGCTGACATGCTGGGCCGTCCCTTCGAAGAGGTCAGGGTCATCACCTGTCATATGGGAAACGGGACCTCTTTCAGCGCTGTCCGGAACGGCCATTCTGTGGACACTTCCCTGGGATTCAGTACCATGTGCGGGATCCCCATGGGGACCCGCGCCGGAGACTTCGACCCCGGGATCCTGACCCATCTGCTCAATACCGGAGATTTCACCCCTGAAAGCCTGCATGACCTCATCTATAAAAAGAGCGGTATGCTGGGTGTATCAGGTGTTTCAAGCGATATGCGCGACATCGAGCAGAAGGCCTGGAACGAAAAGGACAAGAGAGCCCAGCTGGCGCTGGATCTTGTCCATTATCAAGCCAAAAAATATATCGGGGCTTATCTGGCCGTCATGAACGGAGCTGATGCTCTTGTCTTTACAGCCGGTATCGGTGAGAACGGATGGGAGACAAGGGAAGAGATCTGCAGCGGAATGGAATTCCTGGGGATCAAGATCGACACAGAGAAGAACAAGGTGCGGGGGAAGCGAGTGGATATTTCTGCTCCGGACAGCCGCATCAGAGTCCTGGTCATCCCCACAAATGAAGAGTTGATGATCGCCAAAGAGACACTCGAGCTGACACAGGAAAAATAAGGAGGCTATCATGGAAGAGTATAAGAAGATCAAAGACGCCCGAGCAAAGTGGGAGGAGACAACCGTCAAAAAAGTCATCAGCCGTTTTCCCGAACGAAAAGAGACCTTTGTGACGGGTTCGGACATTCCCGTTGACCGTGCCTATTCCCCTGAGTCTTTTGACGAGGAGCAGTGGCTGGGTGAAGTCGGGTTTCCCGGTGAGTATCCCTTCACGCGGGGTGTTCAGCCCACCATGTACCGGGGCCGCTTCTGGACCATGCGTCAGTACGCCGGTTTCGGCACAGCCGAAGAATCCAATAAATGATACAAATACCTTCTGGAACAGGGGCAGACCGGCCTCTCGGTGGCCTTTGACCTTCCCACCCAGATCGGATATGATTCCGACGATGCCATGAGTGTGGGGGAAGTGGGGAAAGTGGGTGTCGCCATCGATACCCTGAAAGACATGGAGATCCTTTTTGAGGGGATCCCCCTGGACAAGGTCTCCACCTCCATGACCATCAATGCTCCGGCATCTGTCCTTCTGGCCATGTACATCGTCGTGGGTGAAAAACAGGGTGTCTCCAGGGACCAGCTCAGGGGGACCATCCAGAATGATATCCTGAAAGAGTATATCGCCCGGGGAACCTATATCTTTCCCCCTGAGCCCTCCATGCGCCTGATCACGAATATTTTTGAATTCTGTTCAAAAGAGGTTCCCAAGTGGAACACCATCAGTATTTCAGGCTACCATATCCGGGAGGCGGGGTCCACAGCCGTCCAGGAAGTGGCCTTTACCATCGCCGACGGGATGGAGTATGTCAAGACAGCGGTCAAAGCGGGGCTTGATGTGGACCAGTTCGCCGACCGCCTCTCCTTCTTCTTCAATGCTCACAACGATCTGCTTGAAGAGGTGGCCAAATACCGTGCTGCCAGGAGGATCTGGGCGACACTGATGAAAGAGAAGTTCAAAGCCAGGTCATCGAAGTCCATGATGCTCCGTTTCCATACACAGACCGGTGGGTCCACACTGACAGCGCAGCAGCCGGATAACAATATCGTCCGCGTGGCCATTCAGACTCTCGCGGCTGTCCTTGGAGGGACGCAGAGCCTGCATACCAACTCCCGTGATGAAGCCCTGGCCCTGCCCACGGAAGATTCAGTCCGCATCGCCCTGAGAACTCAGCAGATCGTGGCTCATGAGTCGGGAGTCGCCAACACAGTGGATCCCCTGGCCGGATC
>Ga0116152_10001247_pt1 | contig 21028 bp, 17 predicted proteins | sample AD_UKC119_MetaG_FD_89894 | JGI IMG/M metagenome (GOLD analysis project Ga0116152, IMG submission 89894) | Active sludge microbial communities of municipal wastewater-treating anaerobic digesters from Hong Kong - AD_UKC119_MetaG | ecosystem: Engineered > Bioreactor > Anaerobic > Digestate...
CGCTCCGAGACTGCTAGATTCCTGGCCTTCCCCGGGATCAGGCGCCAGCCGATTCCGCCTTCAGCCGACCGAGGCTCACAGAAGCCCGGGTGTCACCGTTCTCCTGCCGCTCCGCGACCTCCTTGACTCCGCTGCGGTTCATCAGGTCCTGCAGGCTGATCTGGTTCAGGTATTCGTAAATTCGGTTGCTCAGGTCCTGCCACAGGTCATGGGTCAGACACTGTTGATTATCTTGGCAATTATGCGCCCCGCCACACCGGGTTGTATCGACGTTCTCGTCGACTGCGGCGATAACCTGGGCGACGAAGATTCCCGACGCCTCGCGGCCCAGGGTGTATCCACCGCCCGGACCCCGCACACTGGATACCAGGTTGCGTTTGCGCAGGCGCGCGAATAACTGTTCAAGATAAGAAAGGGAGATACCCTGACGTTGCGCGATGTCTGCCAGCGTAATAGGCCCACCGCCGTGGTGAATGGCAAGATCGAGCATCGCAGTTACCGCATAGCGGCCTTTGGTCGTCAGCCTCACTCTAGTCAACTCCGCCGCTGAGAATGCTGCGGACTATACTTTGTCGAGTAAATTAGTCAAGAATTGCAAAGCACCCGAAATACGCGGTATTCAATCGGCCTTGTCGGTCTCGTTCAGCTGCATTTTGCGCAGTTCCTCGGCGGTCGAAATGATCTCGCAGGAATCCAGCCCGGGCAGTTCCTCGTCTCCCGGTTCAAAGCCCATCTCGCGCATCGCCTCACACATACGCTGCATCTTGGTTTCGAGCACATGCACATGGTCGAGCATGCAATTGATCGCATGTGCGACTGGGTCCGGTGCGTCGGACGTGGCGCCATAGGCATCGAATCCCATCTTTGACGCAATCTTTTCGCGCCGCTCGGTATCGGTACCGCCGTCCTTGCGCTCGATCAGCCGCCCGGGCACGCCGACAACGGTGCCGTTCGCCGGCACATCGCGCAGGACCACCGCGTTCGAGCCTATGCGCGCGCCGGGACCGATCTGAATCGGGCCCAGCACCTTGGCACCGGCACCGACCACCACATCGTTGGCCAGCGTCGGGTGACGCTTGCCTTTTTGCCAGGTGGTGCCGCCCAGCGTCACGCCGTGATAGAGGGTGCAGTCATCGCCTATCACCGCCGTTTCGCCTATCACCACTCCCATGCCGTGGTCGATGAAGAAACGCCGCCCGATGGTCGCACCGGGATGGATCTCGATACCGGTGAGCCAGCGCCCCAGATGCGACACCAGTCTCGCCAGCCACTTCGCTCCGGCCTGCCACAGCCAGTGTGCGAATCGGTGAAAGATCAGCGCATGCAGCCCGGGGTAAGCAGTGACGATCTCCAGCGTGCTGCGTGCCGCCGGGTCTCGATCGAAGATAACGCGTACGTCTTCCCGAATATGCTCGAACATGCGAAAAACTGCGGTATTTGGCCAAACTGTTATTCACTGTACTCAATCGGGCCGCGGCACACTAGCGGCGCATCGACTTGCGCCCCTGCGCAGCACTCAGAATACCCCGCAGTATATTGACCTCCTCGCTGTCGGGCGACGCACGATGAAAAAGACGACGCAGGCGACGCAGCAGCTTTTCCGATCGGCGCTGGTCGGTAAAGCCGATCTCGTCGAGGGCCTGCGCAAGATGCCCGAAGAACCCCTCCATCTCGGCAACGCTCGCCATACGCTCAGCCACCGGAGCCGGTGCCGTCGTCGGCACAGGCCCGGCATCCGCGACCGACGTCATCATGAGTTCGTAGCAGATCACCTGCACCGCCATCGCAACGTTGAGCGAACTGTAGGCGGGGTTGGTCGGGATATGCACCAGGTGGGTACACAGATCGAGTTCGTCATTGGTCAGACCCGAACTCTCGCGCCCGAACACGATCGCCACCGGCGCACTGACGGCCTCGAGCACTGCCACCGCCGCCGCCTCGCGCGGCGCAAGTAGCGGCCACTGCACGCTGCGCAGACGCGCGCTGGCGCCGATCACCACGCGGCAGTCAGCGACGGCCGCGGCGAGAGTCCCGACCGTGCGCGCGGTGGCGAGGATATCGTCGGCACCGGAAGCCCGCGCTGTCGCCTCCGCGCTGGGGTAATCGCGCGGACTCACCAGCACCAACTGCGAAAGGCACATGTTTTTCATCGCGCGTGCGGCCGCGCCGATGTTGCCGGGATGCGAGGTATGCACCATGACGATACGGACGTTTTCGATCATCGCCGCACTTTAACAAAACCGCGGGGCACCGCGTCCGCCTTCCAGATTGCTGGCAATTCCCGTATCCTCGCGCGCCATGAATCCCACGACCAATATCGCCGTCCGCGCGGCCCGCCAAGCCGGAAACGTCATCATGCGCTCGTTCAGTCGCCTCGACAGCCTCACGGTGTCGGAAAAGCAAGTGAACGACTACGTCAGCGAGATCGATCGCAACGCCGAACAGGCGATCATTGACACGATCCGCCGGGCCTATCCTGGCCATTCCATTCTCGCCGAGGAAAGCGGCGCCCACGGAAAGGACGACTTCCAGTGGGTCATCGACCCCCTGGACGGCACCACGAACTACCTTCACGGCTTCCCGCAGTTCGCGATCTCGATTGCCCTGATGCACCGCGGGCGACTGGAGAGCGCCGTGGTGTACGACCCGCTGCGTGACGAGATGTTTACCGCAGACCGCGGTGCCGGTGCGTTGCTGAACGACCGTCGTCTGCGCGTCACCGAGCAAAAGACCCTCAAAGGTGCCCTGCTGGGTACCGGCATCCCGTACCGTGACCAGCGTTACATCGACGCCTACCTGGGGATGCTCAAGGACCTGACCAAAGAAACTGCCGGGATCCGGCGACCGGGCTCGGCTGCACTCGATTTCGCCTACGTGGCCGCCGGCCGTCTGGACGGTTTCTGGGAACTCGGCCTTTCGGTGTGGGATTTCGCCGCCGGCGCCCTGTTGGTTCAGGAGGCAGGTGGGGTCGTCAGTGATATAGGCGGTGGCAGCCGTCACCTCGAAACCGGCAATGTGATCACCGCGAACATCCGGCTGCACCGGGAGATCGTGGAAGTGATCCGGCCTCACCTGCCGTCGGATTTACGCGCCTAAGCCTCTCTTTAATTTGGGGAAAACCCTGGAAACCGTGGAACGAATAACGGTTGCCCGGCTGTTTGGCGCATGTTAATAATCAATTCTCAATATTATAAAAACGCGTGAGGGTGGATTGAGCATGGGGATGAAGAGTTACATGACGTCGGCGCTGTTCCCCCCGGTGGGCGCCTGTCGTTACGGTTGCGGCACCAACTGTGCGGCACCGGTCACGGTATTCTGGCTGTTTGGCGTGGTCAGCGTGATCTACGGCCTGCTCGGCGGACCGACCGGAGAACCCGGTATCAGCTGGTACACCGTCGGTCTGGGATTTGCGATGTGGGGTATCGCCGCCGTGTGGACGATGCTGACCATCCAGGGCGTGGAGGCCGACCGCTGCCATGGCATGTGGAGCCCGCGCGACCATCACGTCACCGCCGACGAGGCCGAGGCCGACCCGTTCGACGAGATCAAAAAGGTCCACTAACCACGGTTTTCTTTGGGAAGCAGCCCGCCACGTGCGGGCTGTTTTCATTGGGCGGCGTCGCTGACTTCCGGGTCACCCGTCGATATACCCTTCCTTGAGCAGATACAGGTAGATCTCCTGTGCCGCCTCCATCGGGCTGACATTGGCAGTGTCGATCACCAACTCGGCCTTTTCCGGCACCTCGTAGGGGTCACTGATCCCGGTGAACTCTGGTATCAGGCCCTTCCTGGCCTTAGCGTATAAGCCCTTGCGATCACGCGATTCACAGACGTCCAGCGGTGTCGCGACAAAAATCTCGATAAAGGCCCCGCGCTCCTCGATCATCTCGCGCACTGCACGGCGGGTCTCGCGGTACGGCGCAATTGGCGCGCAGATCGCGATGCCCCCGTTCTTCGTGATCTCGCTGGCGACATAGCCGATGCGCCTGATATTCAGGTCACGATGCTGCTTGGAGAAACCCAGTTCGCTGGACAGGTTCTGGCGCACGATGTCGCCATCCAGCAGGGTGGCCGGACGGCTGCCACCCTCGACCAGCTTGCCATAGATGATCTTGGCCAGCGTAGACTTGCCCGAACCCGAAAGCCCGGTGAAAAACAGTGTGAACCCCTGCCGGTTGCGTGGTGGGTAGACGTTGCGCAGCGCGGCCACCACCTCCGGGTAACTGAACCACTCTGGCGGCTCCTCGCCCATCGCCAGGTCACGTTTGAGCTGTGCGTCCGTGTACTCGACACCCTCGAGGTCCTCGGACGCGATTTTCGAGGCGCCCATGAAACGTTGCCTGGACGGCACATAGTGCTGTGGCTCGACGTGCACAATCCGGATACCCAGGCGTTGTGCATGTGCATCGATCAGATCGCGTGAGGCAGAGGTATCGTAGTAAGGGGTATCGTCGCCGTGCGGCTGCGGAGGACCGGCATGCTTCGGCCCGACGATCAGGTGCGAGCAGCCGTAGTTCTGATGCACGATCGCATGCCACAGAGCCTCGCGCGGACCGGCCATTCGCATCGCCAACGGCAACAGCGACAACATCGCCAGGTTGTGCGGAAAGTGCCGCATGATCGCCTGGTAGCAATGCACCCGGGCGTAGTATTGCAAATCACCCGGCTTGGTCATGCCCACGGTGGGATGCAGCAGAATATGCGCCTGCAGCTCTTTCGCCAGATTCAGTGTTATCTCGCGTTGCAGGCGATGCAGAGGCTTGCTGGTCTGGAATGCCACGACGCGTCGCCAGCCGAGCTTGCTGAACTGGGCGCGCATCTCCGCCGGCGTATCCCAGAGACTCTCGAAATCATGGTGCACCGGCGCCTGCACCCCTTCGATACGTCCCCCGATGTACACCGGATTGACCGCACTGAGCAGATAGCGCACGCCCGGATGCGACGGATCGCTGGTGCCGTAGACCCTCTCCGCCTCGTGCTTCCTGTCCGGCTGCCAGATGTCTTCGACAGTCAGTACCGCCGGCATAAAACCTTCACCGTCGCGCAGCGCGACGCGGTCGCCGGGATTGAGTTTCTCGGCAAATTTCTCAGTGACGTCGAGCACGATCGGCACCGGCCACAAGGTGCCGTCGGGCAGACTCAGGGAATCGAGTACCGCCTCGTAGGCCTTCTGACCCATGAAGCCGGTCAACGGGGTGAACGCCCCGTTCATCAGCAACTCCAGATCACACAGTTGGCGTTGTGTCAGCGTCACCGAAGGAAAAGCGCCGGATTCGTGCTTCAGGGCCTCGGCGCGTTCGGGGTCGGCGAGCAGGTCAACCAGATACTCACTGCCATGCGGCGCGATCTTGAACGTCATTGTTGGCGACTCGTTGTTTCAGGAAGGAAAAAGACTACAGCAGTTGGCACGACATAGCGGCCATGCAGGCGCAATTTGCAGTCGTGGTCTGATGATATCCCTTGATACCAACCATTCGATCATTCCACGAGTGGCAGATTCGAGCGGCCATCGCGTTGACATTGCGCACTCCCTGTCGCGCTCAGGCCGACAGTCTGGCGACCACATTCTGCAGCATGACCCTGGCCTCGGCCGCCACTGCCTTGGGTTCTTGCGTCGCGGTCAGCCCTAGCACCGGCACCGGGTCCATGAAACTCAACACAGTATTCCCTTCATCCGTCTCGCGCAGGATAAAATTGCACGGCAGCAATACACCGGCATTGGGTTCGCTGGCGATCACGCGATCCGCCAGTTTCGGGTTGCATGCACCGTAGATGTGGTAGGGGCGGATAGCCTTGCCCATCTTGTTCTGGAAGATCGACTGCACATCGACGTCGCTGACGATACCCAGATGCTCGGAAAGCAGTGCCTCGCGAACCTTTTCGACGGCCTGGTCGAAGGGCAGGTCCAGGGTGAGATTGAACTCGTACATACAAACACTCCGTGACGTTGAATCAATTTCTTGGTCGGCCACCTTACGGATGCTGTCTGCCGGGCACAATGACAGACAGCAACTGTTGGCCTGCGACCCTGAACGATCGCGCACGAGGCTCAAGACCGGTCGGTTAATCCAACCGGTACGCCCGCAGTGTGTCGTTGTTCATCATCGGGATATAGACCATGCCGCTTTCTGTCACCACGGCGTGGTCCGCCGAGCCGTTCTCGAGCGTCAGGACCTCGCTGACGCCGCCGGCGGCATCGATGGCCAGCAGCCTGCCTGCCACCCAGTCGGTCACCAGGTATCCACCGGCGCCGTCGCTCTCGACCCCGTCCAGATAGCCCTGAGGTGAACCGTCACCCAGGTCACTGATCGACTTATCGGCGTAACTGACCGCGCGCAGATGGCCTGCGACATTGTCATCGAACTCGTCGATCATGTAGGTCCAGCAGCCCACCAGCAGGCGAGATGGCTCTGCCAAGAGGCCATTGGGAGAACACAGGGCGTGCTTGTCCGCGACCAGCCAGGGCTTGAATTGCCCGGCACTCAGACGATGGATGCTGTAGCCCTGCTGGTCGGAGACGTAGACGTTGCCCTGGGCATCGACAGCAACATCGTTGAAGAACTTCGCGTTCTCGCCCGGATAACGCGCAACGACTTTTCCCGTCTCAAGATCAGCGACCACCAGGGACTGCAGATCGGCGATATAGAGCCTGTCGCCGTGCAGTGCGAGTCCCTTGGGGGCATCCAGCCCCTCGACCCAGCGCAGGTCGCGTATCTTGCCCGTCGTATCCAGCACGGAGATGAAGCCATTGCCGTCTTTCGCATCCGGGGCACCATTGATATTGGACACCAACAGGCGGTCACGCTTGCTGTCGTAAACGACCGACTCCGGCGCAGCAAGGCCTGTGGTCTCCCAAAGGAGCTTCGGTGCGGCCGAGGGTGCAGATACAAGAACGGCCATAATCAGGAACCAAAAAGTACGCTTCAACATGCAGTCTCCAATCTTTGATAAGCGGCCGGGTGGCTCCGTATGCCCCGCTGGGGGAGGGACCTGGCCTCGGCGAACTCCCGACAAAATCGGCCGGCGTGACACATCAAGCGCCACGGAGGGGTTCAATCGACCAGGTAATACTCGACCGTCGAAACCACACGCACCTTCTTGATATGGGCCGTATTGCTGTCGCGGTCCTGGATGCTGAACAGCCCCTGATTGGCCGTGCGGATCTTACCCAGACGACTCTCGGAATCCTGCGCAAACTTGGCCGCAACCTCGCGCGCATTGCGCGTGGCCTCCTCGATCATGGCAGGCTTGATATCGTTCAGCGCCGTGTACAGAAACTCGGTACGCACGCCATAGTCTTCACCGGCGATGGCGATGCCCTGTTTGCCCAATTCGGTGAGCCGCCGCATCGCCTGCAACACGCGGTCGACATTCCGGGAATACACAGTGACGGTAACGTTGCCTGCGTAACGCAGATCCTGGGCCGCGGGATTGCCATAACCCTGGGCACGCCGGTCCACGATAGCCGGTGCCGACGGCGTGATCTCTTCCTGTGTGAACCCCGCTTCATGAAGGAAGGCCGACACGAGCGCACCCTGCCTGTCGAGGGTCAAGTACAGGCTTTGCAGATCATCGTCCGCCGCATTGAAACGGATTGGCCAGATCACCGTATCCGCCGCGACCTCGCGCTCGGCAAGCCCTTTGACGGTCACCGCGCGCTCGGCCGCCTTGAAACTCGCCATCGCGTTAGCCAGCTGATAACCGAGGACGGAAAGGCCCAGCGCCAGCAGCACGCCAAGCACCATGGCACCTGCAGGTCCTCGACTCGTTTGTTCGTGCATGTTATTCACTCACCGTAATGGGCAGAACGTGTTGCAGGGGCTTACCCGATGCACGGCTCGAAATCGGCTTCTCGCTTCCAGCAGGGCAGCAGATTGGAGCCAATACCCGACTCGCGCGCCACCTTCGCGCAGCTGGTGCCTGGCTGTCCGGCCTGATCGACAGCACCCTACCCGAACTCGGGGCTGAACTGTCTGCGCTTCAACATAAAAACACTCCTTGGTGCCCATTTTCGGGCTTTTTTGATGTGTCCGTGGCATCGGGGTAGAACCCCCTCGCCCTTCGGGCCGCAGGCACATTGTGGCGACATTCTCCGCGGCCCGCGACCGCTCCGTCAAAGCACCATTTTTTGCATCGTGGGTTCGAACGACTTGCTCGATGCCACAAACGAAAAAAGCCCCGTAAAGGGACCTTTTTGCGTTTGGCGGAGAGGGAGGGATTACTCGGGCTGCGCCATCGCCCTTCGGGCCGCCGCCGCTGCGCGACGACGTTCTCCGCGGCCTACGGCCGCTCCGTCGAACCGAAGCGCTCTCATCAAAACCGCCCTACCCCAACAAATTGAAAAGGCCCCACGCAGGGGCCTTTTCAATTTGGCGGAGAGGGAGGGATTCGAACCCTCGTTAGGCGCTAACCTAAACACGATTTCGAATCGTGCGCTTTCAACCGCTCAGCCACCTCTCCGGATTTTGTGTGCCTGCCCTGAGCAGGCGGCGCATTTTACATCAACCGCTGACGTTTAGGGTATCGCTCGTGCGGTCGCAGTAGATCTTGGTGTCGAACCGCACATTGCAGTTGTCCGGGAAGTCCTGCGCAACGATCCACACCTGGCTGATGTCATCCCCGAGATCTGCCAATGCATGCAATGCCTTGCGTGTGCGTTCCTGATCGAAAAACGCGAATGGTTCGTCGAGGAAGGCAAACTGCATGCCCTTGACCGTGCGACTGAGCAGCTTCTTCGACAGGGCCAGGCGCAGTGCGAGCATGATCTGACGCTGGGTCCCGCTCGACACCTCTTCGAGATCCATGAAATCACGCTTGTCGTTCGAGAACACCCGTACCTTCAGCCCGTCATCGATCTGCAGGTGTTCGTAGCGGCCGTCGGTGAACAACGGCAGCATACATCCCACCAGATCCTTGACGTCACGATTGAAGTTGTTCGAAAGATGCGCGATCGCACCTTCCAACAGCTCCAGGCCACGCCGCCGGTCCATGATGCGCTCTTCCACCTCTTCCTTTTTGTCGGTCAGGCCATTCAGGACCTCCGACAGGTCGATGGCTTCCTGGAGCCGCGCCTGTTCCTGGTCGATCTCTTCATCCAGATCCACGATCTGCGCGTCGAGGCGCTCCGCCACATAACCCAGCCAGGCCAGCTCGCGCTCACTGTAGTCCCGTGCCATGCGGGTCGTGGCCTCGCCTCGGTCAAGCATGTTGCGCAGTGCCTCGTATTCGGCATACGCGGGGCGTGGCGGCACCTGCTCGGTGTCACCATGATCGGCGTCTTCTTCGTCACCCGGCGCCGCTTCGGGCGCGACGTCGCTGTCATCGATATCCTCGATATCGATCTCCCGCGCCTGCCCGAGCACCACGCCAAGCTGGCTCGACTCGTCCTGCAGTGCGGCGATGCGGCGACGCAGACCGGCCACGCGAATCCACAGCAACAGGAACAACACGCCCAGTGCCGCTGCCAGATAGCCGATCCACAGGATCCTGCTGTCATCCCACTGCGGGATGTTCTTCGCCAGCATCTCGCGCACCGTAGCCGCTTCTTCTAGACCGGCGCCGTATGTCAGCAACGCCCACAGACCGCCGGTACTCACCGCCAGCAGGAACACGATGAAACGCAGAAACCTGGCACGTCCTTTTGAGCCCTGTGCGCTGTACACCGCGCTGGTGTTGTTGGTACAGACATCCAGCCCACGGTCGATGTCCTCCACCAGCACATTGACATGGTCCAGCTGCCTGCTGGTCTGGTGACGTTGGTCTTCAAGGCGCGGCATATGGCCCTCCCTGATCCCCAGGGCCTTGACATCACCGTCGACAGAATCCCATTCCGCGTTCAGTTCGCCGAGGAGTTCCACCCGCTCGGCGATCTCGTTGTTAAGACCGCGCACGACCTGCTCGAACGGCGCCACCCCGGCCATGATCTTGATCGCCTGGCTGTGCGGATGTGGCGTCGTGATCTCTCGCTGCGCCAGGTAGAACGACTCGACGAACTCCTGGTATTCGAAGCCGAGGATCGCGAACAGCGCATCGCCCACGCTCCTGACGCCTCGCGCCACCGGACTCTCGGGGTCATCGGCCATCGCCAGCTTTGCACTGTGGTTGCCGTCGCGGTCAAGGAAGCGAGACAGGACGTAATGGCTCTCCTCGACCGAAAATTCCAGGGTGACCGCACAGTGGTTTTCGCCCCAGCGCACGACCTTGCTGATCTCGTCTGGCGGGATCGAGAAGGTACGGCCAAACAGGGCGAAACAGACAGTCTCGCCGATGCTGCTCTTGCCCGATTCGTTGTGTCCGCTGATCGCGATCAGTCCGCGTTCGGCCACGTCGATCGTCAACTCGGCGTACTTGAGGACGTTCTTTGCCCGGATCTTGTTGATGATCATGCTCTGCCCTCGTCCTCGATGTTCACGAGTCGATCGAGCACCATCTGCATCGCCTTGCGATACTGCGCTTCACTGAACGCCTCGCCGGAATTCAACCGCCGCTCGAACTCCGCTTCGCAGTAGGCGGAGAATTCCTCCGATGGTTTCTTGACCCCCGGCTTTTTCTTGGGCCCGAGCCCCTCGGTTGCGGCCATGTTCCTCTCCAGGAAGACGCGTGGAAACAGAACTGCGAAGTATACGGACTTGTCGCGAATTCTTCAGCCGAGCGGCCTTCGCTGTGCCGATCCCGCGAATCGCAGATCGGCTGTCACAGAAGCCGTTACAGGGATCGTCAGCTCAATCGAGCACTCTGAAATAGGCCGACTGGGCCGGCAAGTCGACTTCGCGCACAGCGATCCGCAGAGTCTGGCCCAGGGAAAAGTCCGGCGACACGCGGATGCCGGTCTCGAGTGCCAGCTCCGGGACAATGATCATGGCACGACGCTCGTCCAGTCCCACTACCACCGCCTCGCCCTGCCAGGCCGGATTCTTGCTCAGATGCACCAGCTTCCAATGCAGGTTGGACTGACGCTCGGCGCGGCGGATCGCCGCGCCCGCGCTGTCCAGCCCGGCGGTACGCTGCAACACCTCGTCGGCATTCAGCGTTGGACGGTCGAGTACGAAGGCACGCAGCTGCTGATGCACCACCAGATCGGCATAACGCCGCAGCGGGCTGGTTGCCCGGGCGTAGATGTCCAGGCCCAGCCCAAAGTGTGGCTCGGGCTCGAGCGAGGCACGGCTGGGTTTGAAAAGCCGGCGGTAGGCAACCATCTCTGCCATGCCTTGAGGCTGTCGGACTTCGTCCGGGCGCGGCTGCATTGCATACGGAATCACGATCCCGTTGGCCGCGGCGAAGCGTGCCGCCGCCTCGCCAGCCATCAGCATTGCATCGGTCACCATGTCGCGGCTGGCAAGCTTCGGCAGCGGTCGAATTTCCACCTCACCATCGATCACCCTGATCGATACCTCGGGCAGATCGATCCGCGCCGCACCGCGCGCCACGCGTGCCGCCCGATACGCGTCCGTCACGCGGCTGATTGCGGCGAACGCCGGTTCGTGCATCCGGGCGTCGATCTCGTCATAGCTGGTCCGCTGCACCATCACCCAGGACGGCACCACCTCGATGTCGGTGACCGCGGTGCCATCGAACCCGAAACCGAACGACAGGGCCGGAGACCGTTCCGCGAGACCCAGCCCCAGGCGGTGCGTCACCGCTTCCGGCAGCATCGCGTGAATCCGTTCCGGCAGGTACAGATTCGCACTGCGCTCACGCGCCGCCAGATCCATGTGACCGCCAGGCCGGACCAGTGCGGCGACATCGGCAACATGTACCCACAGGCGCTCGCCCTCGATACTGATGGCATCGTCGGGGTCCTGGTTGCCGATGTCGTCGATCGCCCATGCCTCCAGGTGGGTCAGGTCGCGGCGCGGCTCCTCCGGCAGGTCGGGCACGCCGATCTCCGGCGCGCCGAGCTGTACACCGGCCCGCAGAGGCCAGGGATTATGGTGCGCCGACCAGTAGCCGCAGCGCACGAGAAAACGGTGTGCCGCATCCGGGGTCTCCGGCAGATCGAAGCTTCCCAGGATGCGGCTGTGCGCGGACGCCCCCAGTGCCACGCGTTCGACCTCGGCGAGACGTTTGCGGTCTTCGTCTTCGAGCTGCGCCGCTTCGACTCGCTCCAGGAATGCTGCCCATTCCTGCTCCGCTCGCTGCTTTTCCTCACGCGCGGCGCGCTCGGCGTGTACTGCATCGGCACCACGGCGGCGGATCGCCTGTGGCCCGCCTTCGAAATACAGGCCATCCTGCAAGACCTCCCAGGTACCCCAGGCCGCTGCCGGCGAAAACTCGCCAAACAGTATCTCTGCCAGGTCCGACAGACCAACCTCCTCGCCTTCCAACAATTCCCAGGCCTCTTCGATCGCCGGTTCAGGCGTATGCAGGGCACCGAGGCTGCTCAGCGGACCCGGGTGCAGCAGTGTGACGTCCTTGTCGCGCACCCGCTTGGACTTGCCGCCGGCCAGCTGGATCTCGATCTTGTCGGCCACGCTGGCGACGATCGCCGGATGGATTTTGTACAGCACGAGGCTGCCTGGACGAAGTGTGGTCGGCGACACGGAAAATCCCTGAGTTAAAGCAGATCAATCGGCGGGGCGGATTGTTTATCATACCGCCTTTGCCACGCCGACCCGGCATCGAACCAGACAGGGCAACTCCATGAGCATGAACAGCTGGCACGACATCGTCACGCCAAAGACGCCATTGCCACAAACCTTTCCGGACTGCGCGATCACCGAGCTGTCACATTTCGGCCTGATCCGCGCGACCGGCAGCGATGTGCGCGCTTTCCTGCAGGGGCAATTGACCAACGACATCAATCAGGTTAACCCGGCCCTTGCGCAGCTGAGCAGCTACTGCAGTCCCAAGGGCCGCATGCTCGGCAGCTTCTGGGTGATGCAGCGCGGCGACGATCTGTACCTGCAGCTGCCGGCGGACCGCCTGCCGGCCATCCTCCAACGGTTGCGCATGTTCGTGCTGCGCGCGCAGGTCACACTGGAGGACGCCAGCGGTGAACTGGCGCGCTTCGGAATCACCGGCAGCTGCGCCGCGGACCTGCTGCCTTTCGCGCCGGGTGCGGACAAAGCCACCGCGACACGTGACGACATCACGGTGATCCGCCTGCCGGGCGAACGGCCACGTTTCGAGATCATCGGACCGGTATCGGCGCTGGCGCCACTGTGGTCGAAACTGTCCGAAACGGCCACGCAGACCGGGCCTGATTTCTGGTCGTTGATGGATATACGTGCAGGCGTCCCGAATGTGTTCGAGGACACCGTCGAGGCTTTCGTCCCGCAGATGGCGAACCTGCAGCTCATCGGCGGGGTCAGCTTCACCAAGGGCTGTTACACCGGGCAGGAGGTGGTTGCGCGAATGCAGTACCTCGGAAAGCTCAAGCGCCGGATGTACCTCGCCCATATCGCCGATACGCAGAGACCGGCCCCAGGTGCAGAGGTGTTTTCACCGAGCAGCGAATCCGGCCAGGGCGCAGGCCGTATCGTCGACGCCGCGCCCTCGCCCGATGGCGGATTTGACGCACTCGCAGTGTTGCAGATCAGCAGTGCCGAGGCGGGCGACGTGCGACTGCACGACGCCGCGGGCCCGGTGCTGGAACTGCGGCCGATGCCATACGATCTGCCACCGCTCGGCGACTGAAAATCCCCTCAAGTTTTGGCCCGCGGTTCCGCAGTAATGGGTATCGAAAACCCGTACCGGAGCCGACATGCTCAACACCGCGCAGCGCGCAGACCTGGCCGATGAGATTCGCGCCGACATCGAAAGCAACCGGATACAGTTACCCACCCTCCCCGAGGTGGCGCTCAAGGTCCGTGACGAAGTCGAGCGCGAGAATACCGACGCCCTGACCATCGCCAAGATGGTCGGCAACGATGCGGCTCTTTCCGCGCGCCTGCTGCAGGTTGCCAACAGCCCCTTGTATCGCGGCCGCGTCGAGATCGACTCGATCCAGCAGGCAGTCACGCGGCTCGGCCTGAAGATGGTGCGCAGCCTGGTCGTCAGTCTCGCGATGAAGCAGATCTTCCAGGCCACCTCGGACGCCCTGGACACCCAGTTTCGGCAGATCTGGGACGACAGTCTGCAGGTCGCCGCGATCAGTCGCGTGCTGGCCGGCGGGGTCGCGGAGCTTGAGAACGAACAGGCGATGCTCGGCGGACTGATCCACAACATCGGCGCGCTGCCGATCCTGACCAAGATCGACGAACGTTGGGGTTACGACGCCGACCCGGACCTGATCGGCGCGCTGATCGACGAACTTGCGCCCGAGATTGGTGGGCGCATCCTCAAGCACTGGAACTTTGCCGAGTCCCTGGCCAATATCCCGACCGCCTGTTACGACCTCGACTACGACCCGGGCCCGTTCCCGACCTATGCCGACATCGTCCTGGTGGCACGCCTGCAGAATCTGGCGGCGAAAGGTGGCGCCGAGGCACAGGCGGGTTGGGCCGATATCCCCGCTTTCGGCAAGATCGGCGTCGAGTCGGAGGTCGTGATCATCAATATGGAAGGCCCGGCGGAAGAGATCGCCGAGGTGCGCAGCATGTTGGAGGGTTGATCCGATCCGCCCCAGACCTTTCGCCGCCGGGACCCGACTGCAATAATCCACGGCACGAATTTCATTTCTACCGACCGGGATGTCCGCCTTGCCGCCTGCTGCTGATCGAGACGACCCCCGCCCCCTCATCGCCCACGTGATCTATCGCCTGCAGGTCGGCGGGCTCGAGAATGGCGTCGTCAACCTGGTCAACCGGATGCCGGTGGATCGATACCGGCATGCGATTGTCTGCCTGACCGAGGCGACCGACTTTCGTCAACGCATCGAGCGCAGCGACGTCGCGGTCTACGAGATACACAAGCGGCCCGGGCAGGACCTGGGAAGCTGGAGGCGACTGTACCGGCTGTTTCGCAACATCAGACCAAGCGTCGTCCATACCCGGAATATCGGTTGTCTCGAGGCGCAGATCCCGGCCCGGCTGGCCGGGGCACCATGCCGAGTGCACGGTGAGCACGGTTGGGACATCAACGACCCTGACGGAAGCAATCGCAAGTACCAGTGGCTGCGCCGCCTGCACAATCCATTGATACACCGATTCATTGCACTGTCCAAGGAACTCGAACACTACCTGCACGGCCGTGTCGGCATATCCGGGGACAAGATCAGCCGCATCTACAACGGTGTCGACAACGGGCGCTTTCACCCAGGCAGAAGCACCGTGCTTCCGGCCGGTTTTGCCACCGCGGACAGCGTGGTGTTCGGCACCGTCGGGCGCATGCACGGCGTCAAGGACCAGGAGAACCTGTGCCAGGCGTTCATCCTGCTGTGCCGCAACAACCCGACACTGGCCGATCGCATGCGCCTTGTGCTCATCGGTGAGGGCCCGCTGCGCGACACCTGCCAGACGCTGCTGGATGTGGCCGGACTTGCCTCGCAGGCCTGGCTCCCGGGCAGCCGTTCCGACGTTCCGGAGACCATGCGCGCGCTGGACGTTTTCGTCCTGCCGTCTCGTGCGGAGGGGATCTCGAACACCATACTGGAGGCCATGGCCAGCGGCCTGCCGGTTGTGGCTACCCATGTCGGTGGCAACGCGGAGCTGATCGACACGGGCCGCACCGGCGCATTGGTGCCCGCCGGTGATCCCGCGGCACTTGCCGATCAAATGGCCGTCTACGCGATGGACCGCGAACTTCGCGACAGGCACGGCGCCGCCGGATGCCAGCGCGTCGCCGGACAGTTCAGCATGGCGCAGATGACAGGTGCCTATGGCGCCGTTTACGACCGACTCATGGAGACGCGTGTTCGCGCGCACTGAAACGATATGTGTGGCATCGCCGGAATCTTCAATACCCGCAACGAGGACATACCGCAGATCGAGCTGATCAACCGGATGACCGATGCGATCACCCATCGTGGCCCAGACGAATCGGGCGTTCACCTCGAGCCCGGGCTTGCACTCGGTCATCGCCGGCTGTCGGTCATAGACATAGCAAGCGGGCAACAACCGCTGTTCAATGCGGACCGCAGCGCCGCAATCGTATTCAATGGCGAGATCTACAATTTCATGCAACTGCGGCCGGAGTTGGAGGCGCTCGGCTACCGGTTCACGACGAACTCCGACACCGAGGTCATCCTGCACGCCTGGCAGGCATGGGGCAGCCAATGCGTACAGCGTCTGCGCGGCATGTTCGCATTCGCCGTCTGGGACCAGAAGCGGCGTCACCTGTTCCTGGCGCGTGATCGTCTCGGCATCAAGCCTCTGTACTACGCCCTGCTACCCAACGGACACTTCGTGTTCGGTTCGGAGCTCAAGGCCCTGCTGCCACACCCGGCATTGCCGCGCGAGCGCGACCCGATGGCGATTGAGGACTACTTCGCCTACGGCTATATCCCGGAACCCAGGACCATATTCTCGGGCGTGCGCAAACTTCCGCCCGGCCATACCCTGCTGATCGAGAAGGGCCAGACCCTGCTTCCCAGAACCAATCAGTACTGGGACATTCCGTTCACCGACAGCGGACTGGCGACACAGGACAGTGCACAAAGCGAACTGATCGGGCGACTGCGCGAGGCGATCGACATCCGCCTGGTGGCCGAGGTGCCACTGGGGGCGTTCCTGTCCGGCGGTGTGGATTCCAGCGCCATCGTTGCATTGATGGCGGGGCTGGTCGATCAGCCGATCAAGACCTGTTCGATCGGTTTCGACGTCCCCGAGTTCGACGAGACCGCGTATGCCCTGGCGGTCGCCGAGCGCTATCACACCGACCACCGGACAGACACGGTAAAGGCCGACGACTTCGCCCTGGTCGACCGGCTGGGATGGTTGTTCGACGAACCCTTCGCCGACAGTTCGGCGATGCCGACCTACCGCGTCTGCGAGGCTGCGCGCAAGCGGGTCACCGTGGCACTGTCGGGTGACGGTGGCGATGAGAACCTGGCCGGTTATCGACGCTACCGCATGCACATGGCAGAAGAGCAGTTGCGCAGCCGCCTCCCGCTGGGTCTGCGCAAGGCAGTCTTCGGACCTCTCGGCGCCATCTATCCCAAGGCGGACTGGGCACCCCGCTTCCTGCGCGCCAAGACCACATTCCAGTCCCTGGCCAGGGACAGCGTGGGCGCCTGGTTCCACAGCGTCTCCCGGATGAGCGATGAACAGCGACACACCCTGTTCAGCCCGGCACTGCGCAGCGAGCTGGGAGGCTACAACGCGGTCGAAGTCCTGCGTGGACATGCCGCCCGTGCGCCGACCGACCATCCCCTGTCACTGGTCCAGTACCTTGACCTGAAGACTTTCCTGGTCAGTATCCTGCACAAGGTGGATCGGGCCAGCATGGCGCACGCACTCGAGGTCCGCGTGCCACTGCTGGACCACCAGCTGGTGGAATGGATGTCCGGGCTGCGCCCGGAATGGAAACTCGCCGGCGGCAACGGCAAGCACCTGTTCAAACAGGCGCTCAAGCCCTATCTGCCGGACGACGTCATGTACCGGCCGAAGCAGGGCTTCTCGATACCACTGGCACAGTGGTTCCGCGGGCCTCTGCGCGAAAAGTACCAGCGCGAAGTCCTTGGTGAATCCATGGCCGACAGCGGGCTGTTCAACAACGACTATCTGAGTCAGTTGCTGCAGCAACACGACAGTGGATTGAGGGACAACAGCGTGGTCATGTGGGAGCTGCTGATGTTCGCCCTGAGCGACCGACACCTCGCATCGCACTGATCGCCGGGGCGCCCCGCACGCAGGGGGCACCCCGAGCGATCCGGTTGCACCGCTATCCGTACATCACGCCCTGGCTTTCAGCGCCGCATGCGCCGCCGCCAGACGTGCCACCGGGACGCGTGGTGCCGAACACGAGACGTAGTTCAGGCCCGCCTGGTGGCAGAACGCGATCGATGAGGGATGCCCACCGTGCTCGCCGCAGATGCCGACCGACAGGTCCGGCTTGGCCTGCCGGCCCCACTGAACCGCGATCTCCATCAGCTTGCCGACACCCTTGGTGTCGAGCACCTCGAAGGGATTGTCGTGCAGGATGTCGCGCTGGTTGTACATCGGCAGGAACTTGTTCTCCGCGTCCTCACGTGAAAAGGAGAAGGTCGCCTGGGTCAGGTCGTTGGTACCGAACGAGAAGAAGTCAGCCTCCTCGGCCAGGCACTCCGCGCGCATACAGGCACGAACCACCTCGATCATCGTCCCGAAGCGGCAGCTCAGGGTCTGCCCGCTGCGGGCCTCGACATCGGCACGGATCTCGTCGACGTATTTCTTGATCCAGCGCAGCTCCTCTGCGGTGCATACCTGCGGCACCATCATCTGCGGATGCACCTCCAACCCCTTCGCCAGGCATTCCGCCTCCGCCTCCAGGATGGCCCTGATCTGCATACGGTAGATCTCGGGGAAGGTGATACCCAGCCGCACGCCGCGGTGCCCGAGCATCGGGTTGACCTCGGTGAGCGCACGCACCTTGCGCAGCATCTGCTCTTTCTTGGCGATCGCCGCCTCCACCATGTCCGGACTGACGATCTGGTTGATCGGCTGCCCGGAGGACATCGCCGGCCCCAGCAGCATCAGCGAATTCGACAGGACCTCCATGCCCTGTACCGAGTCACGCAGGTGCCGCAGTTGCTCGATGTCGCTCTGCAGCTGACGTTCGCTGGGCAGGAACTCGTGGATCGGCGGATCGAGCAGGCGGATCGTGACCGGACGCGGCGCCATGGTCTCAAACAGTCCGCGGAAATCCCCCCGCTGCATCGGCAGCAGGCGGTCGAGCGCCGACTGGCGCTGCTCGAGATTCTCCGCAACGATCATCTCGATCACCACCGGCAGACGATCAACGGCGTTGAACATGCGTTCGGTGCGGCACAATCCGATGCCGCGTGCACCGAACTTGAGTGCTCGCGCCGCATCGGCCGGGGTATCGGCGTTCGCCATCACCCGCAGGTAGGCGACGTCGTCCGCCCACTGCAGCAGCTCCTTGAGCTCATCGGAGAACTCCGGCTCGACCATCGGTACCTGGCCGAGATAGACATTGCCGCTGGAACCGTCGATCGTGATCATGTCGCCTTCGCGGATGACATGGCCCCCGACGTGTGCCTCGCGCCGCTGCACGTCAACCTGGATGCCCTCCGCACCGGCGACACAGGGCTTGCCCATGCCGCGTGCGACCACGGCGGCGTGCGAGGTCTTGCCACCGCGGCTGGTCAGAATGCCCTGCGAGGCGAAAAACCCGTGGATGTCCTCGGGCTTTGTCTCCTCACGCACCAGAATCACCGGCCGCGCCAGGTCCTTGCCCTGCAACTCGGCACGGTCGGCGTCGAACACCGCCACACCGGACGCGGCGCCGGGTGATGCGGGCAGACCCTGGGCCAGCGGCGAACCCTTGAATTCGGGATTCAACCGCGGATACAGCATCTGCTCGAGATGCATCGGGTCGATCCGCAGCAGTGCCTGCTCCTTGCTGATCAGGCCGGCACGCACCATCTCGACCGATGTCCGTACCATTGCCACCGCATTCATCTTGCCGTTGCGCGTCTGCAGCGAATACAGGACCCCACGCTCGATCGTGAATTCGAAATCCTGCACCTCCTTGTAGTGACCCTCCAGACGATCGCGCAACTGGTCCAGCTGGCGGGCCATCTCCGGCATCTCCACGGCCAGCTGGTGTATCGGCTTGGGCGTCCGGATGCCCGCCACCACGTCCTCACCCTGGGCATTGACCAGGTATTCGCCGTACAGCTTGTCTTCCCCGGTGCCCGGGTTGCGGGTGAAGGCGACACCGGTCGCCGAATCGTTTCCGCGGTTGCCGAATACCATGGTGCAGATGTTGACCGCCGTGCCGTTCGCCATGTCCGGCGTGATCTTGAACTCACGCCGGTAGTCGACCGCACGCTTGCCCGACCATGAGCGGAACACCGCCTTGATCGCGATCTCCAGTTGCTCGTACGGGTCCTCGGGAAAGGGCCGGCCGGTGTGCTCCTGGAACACACGCAGGAAACGTTCACTGATCTGTTTCAGATTGTCGGCCGACAGACCAACGTCTTCGCTGACGTTCGCCGCCTGTTTGACCGCCTCGAACTCGTTATCGAACAGCTCGTCCGGGACGCCCATCGCGACCTTGCCGAACAGCTGTACGAATCGCCGGTAGGCGTCATAACCGAAACGCGCATCGCCGGTCTGACGGATCTCTCCCTGCAGCGTGCTGGCATTGAGACCGAGGTTGAGTATCGTATCCATCATGCCCGGCATCGACAGCGCGGACCCGCTGCGCACTGACACCAGCAATGGATTGTCAGGGTCGCCGAAACCCTTGCCGGTCGCCTGCTCCACACGCGCCATGTGCTCGCGTACCTGACGCATCATGTCTTCCGGCACGTCCTTGCCGCCCGATTCGAGGTAGTGCAGGCAGGCCTCGGTGGTGATCACGAACCCGGGCGGCACATTGAGACCGATCTGCGTCATCTCGCACAGATTGGCACCCTTGCCGCCGAGGAGTTTCTTGTCGTGGCCGTCACCTTCCGAGAAGGCGTACACCCACTTATGTGCACCCGAATTGGCATTCACTGCTATGGCTTCCTTTCATGTTTGAAGTCGGTTGAGGGAGGGTTGGATTTCTAACATGCATTCGATGTCACACGGTTGACCCAGGCAACAATTAGCGAACGAAGTGACGACCGAATGACCGGTTCAATGACCCTCATCAAGGTACATCGCATCTGCCCGGCACGACAACCCGATTGCAGGCGTCATTGACGGGCACGACCGGCGGACAGTGATACTGGTCAGCGTGCCCGGGCAGGCGTGTTCAGGATGGCATTGGCGATGGGAAGGTGACCGCGTATCCGAGCATAGTCGGCGGCGGTCATTCCCGCGGTATCGGCCACTTGCGGGTCGGCACCGGCTGCCAACAGCTGTTCCACCACGGCGAGGTGTCCACCGTGTGCAGCCTCGAACAGGGCCGTCCAGCCCTCGTTGTTGTGCGCGTCCACCACGCTGCCGGCCTCAATCAGCGCCTGCACCGCCGCCACCTGCCCGGTCTCGGCCGCCCA
>Ga0116152_10001250_pt1 | contig 21025 bp, 14 predicted proteins | sample AD_UKC119_MetaG_FD_89894 | JGI IMG/M metagenome (GOLD analysis project Ga0116152, IMG submission 89894) | Active sludge microbial communities of municipal wastewater-treating anaerobic digesters from Hong Kong - AD_UKC119_MetaG | ecosystem: Engineered > Bioreactor > Anaerobic > Digestate...
TAAAATCTCTGGGTAACAAGGCATGTTTGTATTTTGCACAAACCAACCACTGTAATTACCTTCTGGCAACCCAGCTAACACCGAAGTTGCGGATGCATTAGGGAAGTCGCTTGAAGACAAACGGATCCCCTCTTTGTATTCACACGCTTTTTCTTGTGGAGCTCTGAAATATTCTTTGCCTGCCTGGTAGTTAAATTCTTCACAGAACTCTTCTGAAGGCTTACAGAGCGCCTCACCATATTTTGTAATATCGTCTTTGAGGTAGACCGTTGAAACGGTATCAACCGTATTACGATCCGGTGAGTATTTTGGCTTACCAAAAGCACGACACGAAGCGTTTTCTGGCTTACAAAGTTTGGTTGTATCGTAAACCAAGTACAACATGCGATCAGCAGGACGTACGGTGGTATTACTTGGGTATGTTGGCGCAGGTGTAACGCCGTTCTCGATCTGAACAGGTGTTTGATCTGCTTGAACAAACGTTTGTGAATAGGCTGAGTCGCTATTGCGCGTATCTACAAAGGCGCGACAACCGATTGCCTCTTGCTTACATAAGCGCGTAAAGCGATGAGCATAAACCGTGTTATTAAAGGTGTCTTTATATTCACGGCAACCCAACATTGCTTGTGGCTCCGGTGCACCAGCATAGGACGTATCACATTGAATTGGGGTATTCCATGATTGATTTACGGCATAGACCGTATCTTGCACGCGTTCAACACGAACTTCATCAATAAAGACAGAGCGTCCTGCAGCGATCTGCGCGCTAAATTCTAACTGAGCAATTGTTGCATCTGGACCCTGGTAAAGACCTAGGCTATAGCGTTGCCAGTCAGACCCTACTGAAGTGGTACCGATCTCTTTTGTTGGGTTTGATCCTGCGAGTGCCGTTAACCGAAGTACAGACGGAACATCTCCAGGTGACTTAGCCCAGAAGCTCACGCGATAGTAAGCGTCTTTTTCGTTCGCATAATTTGCTACGGTTGTATTTGCACTTGCAGTAAGACGAAGGGACTTATCGCCTACGAGCACAGATTCATCAGAACTCTCACCAACAGAGAAGCTCCCGATACCTGTTTTAAAGGATTCTGTTAAGACTGTTTGTACGCTTCCTGCCGATACACCCTTAAAGGCGCGACAACCTGCAACCGTTGATTGACAGCTGCGACTTTCGCCGAGATAAGCATTGTAAAGACACTCCCCTGTTTGAGGGTAAAAATCTCCACCTGTTTTACTACAGTCATCCGCTTGACCTGAGCGTGAGATACGCAAAGCTACACATTGATCCGTAGATAAAACCGTTTGAGAATAATAACGATAGAAGGTATTACCTGCTTGATCGTAGAATTGACGACAGTCTGGATCAACACCCGTTCTCCAAAGATCTTCGTTACATGATGTTGGTTCTTTTACCATGCCATCGGTACCGCGTTTCGCTAAAATATCAGGACCTACAGCAGTCTCGTTCGGCAAGATATCTGCACCTGCAATCAAACTAAAAGTACGAAGTTGGTAACCAGCTTCAGCAGAACCCTCCCATACATAGAAAGATTTTGTTCGAAGTGGGTCTGGTTTTTGACAAGCACGTAGATAACTAAATGATTGAGCTGTTTCTCCACCTTGTGCTGCTTGCTCAACATTTGTAAATGTCTCACAACCAACATCTTCTTGTTTACAGCTATTTGCTGTTGAAGGGATGAAATAACTTGGCGCGATGTCTGCTTCATCGCTAAAGTCAATATTCACATCTCTTACAAGATCAAAAGCTGAAGCTTGTTTGCGGAATTCTGCATACCCAACACATTGTTGAGGACAAAGATCATTTTGCGAAAGAATAGCCGGAATCTTATCTGTACTATTTGTTTCTGAATATTCTTGACAGCCCGCATCTACTTGCTTACAAACACGAGCAAATTTCTTACATTGCTCAGGATCAGAATCAAGCCCTTGGCAATTAAGCTCTTCTGGCGCGACCTTCATATGCGTAACCGGCAAAGATCTGTTTACTCCGTCAACAAAAGCCGTGGCATATTCGTTTTCTTCAAACTGTACGGCATCTACAAGAGCATTTGAACCTGTGAGAGCAACTCTTGTCGCCGTAGCACCTGGTGGGATAACAAAGGAACATTCAAAACGTTGCCAATTTGTACCAAAGCTCTGTGTTGAGATTGCTGGCTCTCCTGTAGCAACACAGCCCGAAGAACGGTAAATAGCCGTTAAATCAGAAGCTGCAGCATTTGTACTCGCTTCCATTTGGAAGCTCGCTGCACCAGCGTCAAGAGCACGAACATTTGCAGAAATAGTAACGATATTACCAGGTAGCGTTGCGACCGTCTGCGAAAGCGGTTGACTGGTAGCCTCATAAGCACGCGTTCCAACGAGAGCGGAGTCACCGTCCGCGGCTACTGGTTCTGAGTATTCATATCCAGACTGCGCACTTGTCCAACCGTCGAGCGCCGTTGGACTGCTTTCAGATGATTCAAATGAAGCATTTTCTAAGTAATTCAATGCCGTACCACCCACCTCTGCTGCAAGCAATTTTGTACAACCGTCATCGTTTGCTGCACACGCGGTAAGCGCTTTGTCAGCGTAGAATTTTGGACCATTTTCGTTCCAGGTGCCATCTTGGTTGAGTTCGCTGAAGTACGCAGAACAACCGACATTGTCGGCACTACAGACACTGCTTTCAATCGTGTTACGTAGATAAGAAACATTTTGGCCTGTACGCGTTGTGTAAGAACGGCAACTCGCATTACGTTCTAAACATTGTGTTGAGTTAAAGCGATACGTTGTTTTTTCTGCAACACAATATCCATAACCACCTACACATTGACCATTTTCGTCACGTTGTAAACATGTTTGGATATCACGACATTCTTCACGACGTTCAGGAGCAGTACGTGATGAGATAAGTGACTCACCAAAACCCGTTAGCTTACATTGTTGAGGAAAAGAGGTTAGCACCCAGTTTTTATCAATTAGTTTACACCAAGGAAATTGAGCATCTCTCTCGCCTTGAGCGTTACACTGCGAAAAACCATCAACCACTTCTTTTAACGTAACGCAACCCGCTGGATTCTGACAGCGAATGATGTTCTCTTGCGAATTTGCTGCGAATTCAAAACCAATCGGAATAATACGCATGGCACGTAATTTTGCGAGATTACCTGCACAATAGCCATAGGTATAACATTGTGAATCTTGATTACGTTTTGCATCCGTAACAGGGATGAGTTGCCAAGAACCCTTAAGGAGATCTTGTTCGAGTGCTTTTTCGATCGTTAAATTACCCTCACCATCTTGACCGGTTACCGTTTGTGCCAATGATTCATCCATCGCACAGTTCCAAATATTTCTACCCGAATCAGGACATGAGTAAAGATCAGATAATACCTCTACATCACTTGTTCGTAATAAACTAAAATCACGCAACTCAATATTGGCTAAACGATTATCTGTGGCATTTTTTACAAAGGCTGCATCCGGTGATGAAACACCGCCTTTTTTCTTATTGTCTTTAAATGCATCAACAAGGCCTTTGATGAGGCCTTTTTGCATTACTTTGTTTAGGACTTTTGAAGAGAGTGTATTCAAAAAGACAGAAGCCGTATAAATACCGAGCTGAGCGGCACCAGCTTTATAAGCATTTCCAATAATACCCTGCTGTTTTGTTACCTCACCTGTTTTTGGATCTTTAACAACCGCTTGATCAAAAGTGCTTTGTATCACAGCTGCTGGCGTGCGCACATTACCACTCACAATATCCTCAAGGTTTTGAAAAGCTCCAGTTTCTTTGCGGTTTTCACGCGCTGTGTCTACGTCTTGCTCAATTAATGTATAAGACCTGCCAAGAATACGTAAGCTCGCACCAAGATCACTACCGTTATAAGAAATACCTTCGGAGATATAGTCTAATACCTCGGTATTAGAAAGCGTTGTATAAAGATTACGGTAATTACTAATGACCTGTTTAAAGTCACAACGAGGTTGCGTATTAAAATTACCCTGTCCTAAGCCAGGAAACTGACCGCCAATCGTTAACTGCAACTGCAATAACTGCTGAGGATTTGGTGGCGTACAAAGATTAATACCAGAATCTCTAAAGAAGGAGAGATCTGAGATATCACCAAGAACCTGCCCTGCTGCATCACCTGCGACATCGGCTAAATACGCTTTTGGCCCTTTTTTAAACACGAGCGCAGATTGACCCTTGCCTCCATTAGCAATGTAATTTGCTGCATCATAGGCAATACGGGAGGTAAATTTTTGCAAAGCATTATAAAAAATGGTTACACCTGCCGTGAGAATTTTTGTACCAATCTTCTCTTTGACTTGTTTTACCTGATCCGGAATATTTGCATCAATTGTAACAAATTCCTTGCCCTGTGCATTTACTACTTCTGCCGCCATTGGACCTATGGCAATCCAAAATGTCATCGCAACAATCAGTGCGGACAGCGCTCTCTTTTTGTGAAAATGATTCTTCATACGTTTAAGGATTGGTGGTGGTAGAAACAGGAATGACAGGAACCGTTGATGTCGTTGATGAAGCGCTAGCTGCTTCTTGTAACTGTTGACGTATCTTTACCGCTTCGCCAAAAGCTGAAAGGTAAATATCGTCAATTTGCGCATTAGGCAGATCCGAGAGTTCATTTGCTGTCACATACCCTGTCTCTACAAGATATTGGCGTTTCTGCTCTGAGCTTATCAGTGTAGGGTCAGGCGCCTGGAGAATAAAGGCTTCAACGGGATTGTCTGCTTCAAGTAAATCGCTATTTGCTTCTCCTGTAACCCGATCATTGTTGAGACCTTGTATACATTGCTGACCCTTTGGACAATTAGGATCTGTGCCTTGAGCGATCTCGATAGCATCAGCGAATCCATCTGAGTCTGAATCTGCGAGATACGGTGACGTTTTATAAACCTTCAACTCGCTGTAATCATTTAATCCATCTCGATCTGTGTCTTTTTTTCTTAGCTCAAGATCTTGATTGTTTTGCGTGAGGAGATCGTCATACAAGTTTGCCGACTCTCGTATTGTAGCCAATGGAACGAAAAAAGGCCCGGTCACCCTTAAGCGTAAATACGCCGCAGAAAAACCGAGCACACCAAAACCGACCATGCATAAAATCCCTATAGCAAAACGACTCTCTTGCGGGAGCTCTCGCCACTGGGTTCGTATTCGATCGGTAAACTCAAGGGGCATAGTATGATAATACCATACCAGCCATTCTCTCACTAGCGTTTGAGGCTGAGTTATCAACATCTATCTTGTCGCTATTATGATATTCTGAAACTATGCAAGACTTTTTTCTCGAAACTTCTGACGGTCAAGATTGGTTAGATCAGCCACAAGAGGGCGAGCTTCATGTTGATGTGTTTCGTGATGGAGAACAACTCGTCATTCGCTCCAGTGCTGCGGGCATTAAAGCCGAGGATCTACAGTTATCGGTTGATGGTGACTTATTAACCATCAGAGGTGAACGAAAACAACAGCAGACGATCGCAGATGATGACTGGTTTCATCGAGAATGCTATTGGGGTGCCTTTAGCCGATCACTTGTATTACCTCTAGATGTTGATGCAGACCATGCTATAGCTAGCATGAAAGACGGGATCCTCGAAATACGTCTACCAATTCGTCACTCATCAAAAACCATACCCGTTAAAGCAAAATAGGCACTCTGCCATCTTGTCTGAACTCTAAAGACCTTGTACTCTAACCAAATATGAAAGAGTCTATCTCTTCGGCTTTCTTAAAGTCCGGATATATTATCGCTATTGTCGGTGGGCTCGTACTCGCACTTTCTGCCACAGGATTTGTCGCCGCCTTTACCTATGACAAGGTCTTTGAAGGACGCATATTGCCAGGCGTAATTGTAGGTAGCGACCGCTTAGATGGCCTCAGCTATGAAAAAGCCTATGCTCTTATCGAAGATTCCGTTGACACAGCAACGCGAAACGGCTTTGTTTTTCAATTTAAAGGCAAAGATTATACGCTTTCTCGGACCAATATTCCTTTTGATGACCCTGATCTCGCACGAGACTTATTACGTTGCCAAACCGATATCGCTGTAAAAGAAGCGTTTGAGAGCGGTCGCGGCAAAAGCTTTATTGTAAACGCCTTAGAACGCGGACGTATGGCTGTATATCCAAAACGTCTCGATGTGCCCTGCGAAGGCAATACGGAGCTACTAAGTAAACAGCTCCAGCAATTACTCGAGACGGAGATCAAGCCAGCGGTTGATGCAAGGCTAATGGCTGTTTCTACGAGCGGAACTTCACCAACCATTCAAGTCGATCCTGAAGTTATTGGTGTTTCTGCTGATATTGAGTCCGCCGTAGCTCAATGGCAAGCGATGACAAAACGCATGCAGTATCAGCCAATTGTGATTAAGAGCACCGAATTACGCCCAAGAGTCACAAAAGCGCAATTAGAACCTCTTCTTCACCAGGCACCGGCTATTCTTGAGCATGCACCGATCTCGTTATTAATCGACAGAACGCCCTTTACTGTAACCACGAGTACGCTTGCAAGTTGGATTACAGCAACATCAACCTCAAATGGCTTTGAGCTTACACTCTCCCCTATTGCTATTGTAGATTCTCTTGCTCAACCTGCAGCAAATATCTTGCAAGAAGCAAAAAATGGCTATCTTGAGCTTAATGCAAATGGTGGCATTAAAACGTTTACCGCACCAAAAGAAGGTGTCGCTATAGATGGTGTGAGTACTGCGAAAGTTATTTTAGATAGCATTGCTTCAACGAGCTCAAAAAAGACCCTTACCGTTGCATTGGAGCGTGTAACACCGCGCATCGAAGGTGCAGACGCCGAAAGACTTGGTATTCACGACTTATTAGGCGTTGGGACCTCCTATTTTGATGGTTCGCCCGCAAATCGTCGTAAGAACATCGCAAAAGGCAAAGATCTAATGAATGGTGTCCTTATTGCTCCAGGTGAAGAATTTTCACAATTAGCTACGCTCGGTGATATCGACGGCGCACATGGTTGGTTGCCAGAACTTGTTATCAAGGGTGATAAAACCGTCCCAGAATACGGTGGCGGTCTTTGCCAAGTAGGATCTACGTCATTTAGAGCAGCTATGGCTGCTGGACTTGAGATCACAGAACGTCGCAATCATAGCTATCGTGTACGTTATTATGAGCCTATTGGTACCGATGCCACCATCTACGAGCCTTCACCGGATTTTCGCTTCAGAAACAATACCGCTGCACATATCTTAATTACCGCTGATATGAAAGGCGATGGACTCTATTTCTCAATCTGGGGTACGAATGACGGCAGAAAAGCGGAGCAAAAGCTCTCAGGCGCCTACAATATCGTCCCTGCGCCAGCCACAAAATATATTGAAACAACAGACTTGGCACCTGGTCAAAAACGCTGCACTGAGTCCGCACATGCAGGCGCCTCAGCTCATGTTGATTATAAAGTCACTTACGGCGACGGGACCTCTTCTACAAACAGATTTACCAGCGTTTATCGCCCATGGGGAGCTGTTTGTTTGATCGGTGTTGCCGCTATCACCGAACCAGTGACAAACCCTACAGAAACCGTCCCTCTCGCAGACTAAAAAGGCTATTTTGCCTCTATTTACGTAAAAAAAGCCCTTTTTCGCATAAAAGAAGCCCTATCTTGACAGATTGGGCTTTCTCATGTATACTCCAGGTCTCATTTGACAGCCGTTTAAGCAATCCGCGTTCACGACAAGCATGGAATCTTTGCGTAGGGTGCCGCAGGTCTCACGACTCGCTCTCCCCTATAGAAAGATTTCTTGAATGCGGATTGCTTAAGTAGCTGTCTTTTTTGTTTTCTGAAATCATCACCCTCATTCCCTCTTCTTTATTTAAAGAAGAGGGAGGCTTAACAATATCGTTCAGTCACTCCCCTTCTTTAAATAAAGAAGGGGCCGGGGGATGATTACTGTGCGAGATATTTCTCCGCATCAAGGGCTGCCATACAGCCTGATCCTGCAGCAGTAATTGCTTGGCGATAACGAGAGTCTTGAACATCACCACAAGCAAATAATCCTGGTATATTCGTTAAGCTTGTCCCTGGCACCGTTTTGATATAGCCATGATCATCGAGATCCACCAAATCCGCAACAAGGCTCGTATTTGGCATATGTCCAATAGCTGCAAAAACGCCATCAATAGCCATTTCGGTGATATTGCCGTTTTGGTTATTTTTGAGCTTTACACCTGTTACCATGTCTTGCTCAACGCCCAAAATCTCAATAACTTCGCTATTCCAGATAACATCAATCTTTGGATTATTTAAGGCGCGATCTTGCATGATTTTAGAAGCCTTAAATGAATCTCTGCGATGAACGATGGTGACTTTTTCTGCAAAACGCGTAAGAAAATTTGCTTCTTCCATGGCGCTGTCTCCACCGCCTACAACAATCACGTTTTTGCCACGAAAGAAAAACCCGTCGCAGGTAGCACATGCGCTTACACCTTTGCCGTAAAGAGCCTTTTCTGATTCAAGGCCGATACGCTTCGCCGTTGCGCCTGTAGAAAGAATAACGGTCTTTGACTGATACGTCTCAGATCCAACCGCTACCTCAAAGCCACCTTCGATGCGTTTAATCGCATCAACGCGTTTTGAGATAATATTCGTCTCAAAACGTGCCGCTTGCGCACGCATCTCTGCCATGAGATCTGGTCCCATGATACCTTTTGGAAAACCAGGAAAGTTTTCTACCTCGGTTGTTGTCATGAGCTGACCACCTGGTTCATCACCTTCAAAAACCGTTGGCTTGAGTTCTGCGCGAGCTGCATAGACGGCAGCTGTCCAACCTGCCGGCCCTGAACCAACGATAATAATATCTTGCATACGCACGATCGTTATTTTGTATAAGCCGAAAGCTTTTCAGCAAGCGCTTCTTTTGTCATTGAACCTACAAATTTTTCGACAACTTCTCCGTTTTTAAAAACAATAGATGTAGGAATAGAGAGCACGCGATATTCCATAGCAATCTTCTGCGCTGCATCGACGTCTAATTTACCAACAATAAGTTTTGATGCATCAACTTCGTTTGAGAATTCCTCAACAATTGGTCCAAAGGCCTTGCAAGGAGGGCACCATTCAGCCCAAAAATCTACAAAAACAGGGACGGAGGATTTTAGTACTTCTTGCTCAAAATTTTCTTCTGTAAAGTGTTTGGCCATAGGATGTTCAATAAAGAATCGTGTATAGATAATAAAGATGAAACCGCTCCCTGACAAGGGAGCGGTTTCTTTAACGAATAGCGTCGATTTTACGGACCTTGGATTCTTCGATGTAGGCATCGAGAATATCGCCTACAAGGATTTTTGCTTTACCTGCATAACTGAGACCGCACTCGGTACCCGCAGAAGCTTCTTTTGTCGCAGACTGACCCGATTGAAGAGATTCAATCTTACCTTCACCGATAATCTCTTCGCCGCGCCAAATGCGTAATTTAGCGCCTTTTACCAACTTACCTTCTTTGACACGCATACCAAGAACCATGCGGCCCGGTTCGGTGCGGAAGATTGCACCAACCTCACCTTTACCAACATCAACGATTGTAACTTCTTTTGGTAATAGCTCGTTTAAACGAACAACCGCATCATCAAATAAGTCGTAAATAACTTTTGTTGAAATAATCTCAACGTCTTTTTCACGTGCCGCAACAGCAACCGCTGTAGGAATGGCGGTATTAAAGGCATACACAACCGATGGCTTTGCATTTGCTGCGCGCTCGATATCTGCCTCGGTGATATTACCTAAACCTTTTTGAATCACGGTCAAATCCACCGCCTCGTGTTGGAAACGCTCAAGAACACCAAGAATCGCTTCTAATGAACCAAGGACATCTGATTTTAAGACAATGTTTAACGTTGGTTTTTTCTCTTCGTCCTCATTTACTGCTTGTTTTGTCGCCGTAAATGATTCGACAGATTGTCGTACAACCGCTTTTACTTTTTTCGACTCAAGCGTACTTGGGTCTTTTGGAATCTCAATAATATCACCAACCGATGGCGCTGCTTTGAACCCAAGGATTTTTACTGGCATACCTGGAGTTGCTTCTTCAAGTACGTTTCCGTTCCAATCCTTCATCATGCGCACACGTCCATAGGCATTACCATTAATACCAATCGTGTCATTACGCTTAAGCGTACCGTTTTGTACGATAGCGGTTGCTACTGGTCCCTCACCTTTATCTACGTGAGCTTCGATAACGGTACCTGCAGCGAGTGCATTTGGATTTGCACGGATACGATCTTGCTCAACATCAGCGACCAATAAAACCAAGTCCAAAAGCTCATCAATACCTGTGCCATTTTTTGCAGAGATTTTTGCCATTGGAACCTTGCCACCCCACTCTTCTACCGTGATACCAATTTCTGCAAGTTGACCAAGGACACGATTTGGATCTGCGTCTTCTTTATCAATTTTGTTAAGTGCCACAACAAAAGGAAGTTTTGCTGCTTGGATAATGCTTGCTGCTTCTTTTGTTTGAGGCTGGACACCATCATCCGCAGCAACAACAAGAATAGCGATATCAGCAACCTTTGCACCACGTGATCGCATAACCGTAAAAGCCTCGTGACCAGGAGTATCAATAAAGGTCATGAGCTTGCCTTTCTTTTCTACCATGTAAGCACCGATATGCTGGGTAATGCCACCAGATTCACCCTCCATGATATTTGTTTTACGAATAGCATCGAGCGTGCGTGTTTTACCGTGATCAACGTGACCCATCACAACAACAACTGGCGGACGTGCAACGAGCACATCTTTATCTTGTTGTGTAAGAATTTCTTTAAGACGATCTTCGCTTTCGGTGTTTTGTGCTAGCTCTGCTTCTGTTTCGTTTTGACTCAACGTTTTAAAACCGAGCTCCTCAGCAATAATAGACGCGGTTGTAAAATCGATGCGTTCATTTTGTGAAGCGAGAATACCTGCCTTCATCAATTGTTGAATAACACGAGTCACCGGCATGCCAAGCAACCCTGCAAAATCACGAACAGAAATAACAGAAGGCAATGCAACCTCTTTTGGCTTACCATCAGCATCGGTCGCGGCAACAACCTGCTGTTTATTATAGTTGTCACGAAAACGTTCACGACGAGAGTTTTCTAACCATTTTTTATACATCTGATCGGCGGTGCGATCATCGATTTTGATAGCGCGTGCACCAATGTCAAAGCCAAGCTCTGGGAGTTTGGCGAGCAATTGCTGCGGAGTTACGCGTAGACGACGTGCGAGTTCAGTAACGTTCATGCCCGCGAGTTTAGGCTTATTTTAGCAAAACGTCAAACGATTTAGCAATAAAATATGTATAAATGTCGTATTCTATTGTCTGTTTAGAGAAAAAAGGATACATAGAGGCCATGAATCCCCAAGAAACGCTTTCTGGTATTTTACTTGTTGATAAGCCAGCTGGTTGGACTTCGCATGATATCGTTGCCAAAATGCGAGGTGTGCTTGGAATTAAGCGCATTGGACATGCTGGCACCCTCGACCCGTTTGCAACCGGACTCGTGATTCTTGGGATCAATAAAGGCACAAAAAACCTTGAAAAGCTCATGCATGAAACCAAGGTTTACGAAACGACTATTTTTCTTGGTGCAACAAGCACGACGTTTGATACGGAAGGTGAGATTACACCGACGGAACCCACTACAGCGAAACCCCCTGCCCCCACGCATGCGGGGGTTCTGAATGTACCCACACTGGAAGAGATCGAAGAGGCGCTAAATCAATTTCGTGGTGGGTATGAACAAAAGGCTCCATTATTTTCTGCAAAGCATATAAGGGGCAAGCGCCTTTATGATTTAGCTCGCGAAGGCAAAGCAACTGAAGAGATGCGCCCAAGCAAACTCGTACGTATCGACGAGATAAAGACTCTCAACTACTCCTATCCAAAGCTAACACTCAAAATCACCTGTGGGAGCGGAACCTATATCCGCTCTATCGCTGATGACTTGGGTCATGCACTTGGGATTGGTGGCTACTGCCTTACCTTGAGACGCTTGTCTATTGGTCATTACCAAGCAGAGCAAGCTGTAACACCGCTAGATGATAGAGAGCATATTTTAGAGAAGCTCTTACCAATAAACGAGATAGAACCATAGTGGACAATTTGCGTTTCTTTTGCTACTTTTTGATTAAGAGCCGCTTGATGATTTGGCGCTCCATATTTTAACTTTCACTCCCTTTTTTGGGATTTAGCACTAACAATAGAATTGTATGAACCAAGCCCTTTTTGGGGCCGGTTTCGTCTTGCTTGGAACAGCGGTCGGAACAGGCATCGGTTATTATCTGCGTGAGCAAAAAAGCTTACGTGGACTCGACGAAGCAAAAAAATCTGCCGAAGAACTTCTTTCTGCAGCTGCTACAAAAGAAACCGAAGTACTTGCAAAAGCAAAAGAAAAAGCTATCAAAATTTTAGAAGATGCACGTCTCGAGGAGAAACGTGCTCTTGATGATGTACGCAAACACCAAGACGCATTACTTGAGCGCGAAGAAAGCATCCATCGCAAACACGAAGATATCGAGAAAGCAAAAACAGAACTCGAACAATCCAAACAACAGCTCATCGAAAAACACGAGGCGGCAGAAGCGGCGAAAAAAGAGGCTATTGCTGCTGTCGAGCGCGTTGCTGGTCTTACAAAAGATCAAGCCGTTGAACACTTGATCAAACGCATTGAGTCCGATCACAACGAAGTGCTCGTTGGACGAATGAAAAAACTCGAAGAACAGGCCGGCGAAGAACTTGATCGCAAAGCCAAGTCCATCATGTCATTGATTATTCAGAAGCAAGCGTCTTCGCATGTTTCCGAAACAACAACGACACTCGTAGAGCTTCCTTCAGAAGAAATGAAGGGTCGCATTATTGGTCGTGAAGGTCGTAATATTAAAGCCATCGAATTACTCACTGGCTGTGAGTTGATTATTGATGATACACCTGGTGCTGTTACGGTTTCTGGTTTCTCCCCTATCCGTCGTCAGGTTGCAAAACGCGCATTACAGAATCTCATTAACGATGGACGTATTCATCCAGGTCGTATCGAAGAATTCGTCGACATGGCAAAAAAAGATCTTGCCGTGGATATCAAAAAAGCCGGTGAAGACGCACTGTTTCAAATCGGTATTCCGGTTGGAAGCATTGACCCAAAGTTTACGCAGATTGTTGGTCGCTTAAAATTTCGTACGAGCTATGGTCAGAATGCTCTAATGCACTCGCTTGAAGTTGCACAACTCTCAGGATTACTCGCCGAAGAATTAGGCGCTGATGTTTCGGTCTGTAAAATGGGTGGACTCTTTCATGATGTCGGTAAAGCCGTTGATCACGATATGCAAGGCTCACATCCAGAACTCGGTTATCAGATCATGAAAAAATATGGATTCCCAGAAGAGATTTGCTATCAATCAATCGGGCATCATGAAGACAATCCAAAAACACTTGAGGCTATTATCGTAAAAGCCGCTGATGCTATTTCGGGAGCGCGTCCAGGTGCGCGTAAAGATTCTCTTGAATTCTATGTGAAGCGTCTTAAAGATCTTGAGCAGGCAGCTATGTCGTTTGAAGGCGTTGAGAAAGTCTATGCCATTCAAGCAGGTCGCGAGATCCGTGTCTTTGTAAATCCAACGGCTATCGATGATTACTCGGCAGCAAAACTTGCTCGCGCGATTGCCAAAAAGATTGAATCTGAAATGAAGTTTCCTGGTGAAGTACGCGTAACGGTTATTCGCGAAACACGCACAATCGAATACGCTCGATAATAAAATATCGAGCGTATTTGCTCAGTTGAGCCAAATTTTGTATTATTGCTTTATCAATCATTGTTCTTCAAAAACTCGCATATGAACAAGGCAGAACTTATTTCTTATTTATCCGATACCGTAGGTATCAGCAAAAAACAATCCGAAGACTCCATCGAGGCTATTGTTGATATCATCACCAAAACTCTACAAGATGGCAGAGAGGTGAATATCGCTGGATTTGGTGCCTTTATGGCCAAGACTCGCAAAGCACGCATGGGAGTCAATCCACAAAACCCGACAGAAAAAATCCACATCGACGAAGTACGCGTACCAAAGTTTAAAGCAGGTAAAGGCCTCAAAGATGCATTGAAAAAAACCGATGCCCCTGTTGAACCTCCTGCTCCAACCTTGTAGCAAAAAAACACCTCCAGTGCTGGAGGTGTTTTTTTGCTAAGGTTTTTATTGCGCCATCACGGTGCTTACGGCTTCTTGAATATCTTCTAGAGCAACAAGGGCTGCTTCTTTTTCTGCACGCAACTTCCATTCAACCGCTTCTTGCGTAAGTGTTTTTTCTGAAATAACGAGACGTAACGGAAGACCGATTAAATCTGCATCAGCAAATTTTTCACCAGCACTTACATCCGTACGATCATCCCACAGCACTTCAATGTCTTGTGCCCACAATGCTTCGTAAAGCTCTTGTGACGCTTGCCAAACCCGTTCTTGGACTTCTGGGTCTTTGTTCGAAAGACTTACGAGGTGTACGTGATATGGTGCTACCGTGGCTGGCCACATCATACCGCGGTCATCATGCATCGCCTCTACGATCGTACCCACGAGACGCGTTGTACCAATACCGTAACAACCCATCTTCGCGATAATACGCTCACCATCTTCTGCAGTAAAAGCAACATCAAAAGCTTCTGAAAAACGCGTACCGAGATCAAAAATATTTCCTACCTCAACACCCGTGTGAAGCTCTAATGGCTGGCCGTTTTCTGGTGAAGGGTCGCCTTCTTTAAGTTCAGAAATCTCAATATTTTGTGCAAATGTCCCATCGACGGTTGTAAGAATTTTATCTTCACCGGCTGGGGTAATAACCTGAAACTCGTGAGAAAACTTTTTCGTAAACGCACCGCCCGAAGCTTCAACAACTTTTGCATCTAGCCCACATCGAGAAAAAACGGTGAGATAAGACTGCAATGCTTGTTCATAAAACGCTTCAAGATCCTCTTGCGTTGCATGAAAAGAATAAAGATCTTTCATGCCAAACTCTCGTCCGCGTAAGACACCGCTTTTTGCACGCAGCTCATCACGAAACTTTGTTTGAATTTGATACACCGAAAGAGGAAGGTCTTTGTAAGAACGAATGAACTCTTTTATGAGTGGCGTTACGACCTCTTCATGCGTTGGGCCGAGTCCATACGTTTTATTTGTTTGACTCTCAATCTTAAACAAGACATCAACACTATCCCAGCGACCTGTTTGGTCCCAGTGTTCTTTTGATTGGAGCGCTGGCAATAAGACTTCTTGTGATCCTAATGCATTCATTTCTTCGCGGATGATATTTTCTACCTTACGTAAAACGCGCAAACCTAATGGCAACCAAGCATAAACACCCGCCATTTCTTGACGAACAAAACCCGCTTGTAATAAAAATTTTGCATTAATAGAATCCGCGTCATGCGCGACGGATTTAGACGTCTTTGATACCAATTTCGAGTACAACATAGATACGCAAAGCATAACGGCGCGCCAGACTTCGCGCAAGCGAGCGCATGCAGTAGTATAGACTTATCCCTATGAGCGAATTTCCATCAAATAATAAAAACAGCTCCCCCACAGAAAAAGAAAAACGTTTTGAGCTCAAAACAGGGCTAAAAACCCTTACTTCTTTTCTACATGAGCAAAAAGGCGAGCCAAATGAGGACGCTGCTTATTTAAATAAAGCCGCTGGAATTATCGCTGTCTTTGACGGTGTTGGAGGTGCCCCTGCCGGACACCTTGCTTCGCGCGAAGCGAGATCGGTCTTAGATCCGGCATTATCAAATGATCTTATACAGCCGTTTTTTGAGAATATTGAGACGCCTTTAACAGAAGCAAAGGTAAAGCAAGCAGGTCGAACATTACTTAAGCGCATGACAAGCAAGCTCACCGATCTATCTTCAAATCCTGATCCCGACTTACAAAAAGCTATTTCTGATTATGCAGCCAAGCGCTTTTCAAAATCACTACAACGGGAGTTAGATCCTTCAAATCCACAAGACCAAAGTTATTTAGAATTAGCTGCATCTGCCATTAGCACAACGGTCTCTATGGCCAAACTTTGGACGAGTGAAGATCATAAGCACTACATCACCACTTTTCAGATTGGTGATAGCTCAGTATATCGCCTACGAAGCGGTAAGCTCGAAAAAATAACCAAAGACGATTCTTATATCACCTCGCTCGTTGATGCAAAGCTTATTCCAAGCGAAGCAGAATACTCTACACTGACAGCAGACAATAAAGAAGCGCCTGATTATATTCAGCTTACAATAAAAACAGACGCTATTAAAAACATGAAGCCTGCCGACCCTAACCTTTTGCATATCATAAATCTTCTCTTAGACTCACCAGAAGAGATAACCGTAGAAAGCATTCGTCGTTATGTAACACTAAGTATGAATAACAAATTGCGTGGCGCATTAGCAGCACGTATTACAACAACAGAAGCGGAAGATGGCGATGTCTTTTTAGCGATGACCGACGGTATTACAGATAATCTAACACATCAAGAAATGACGGATATTATCGAACGTGCAAAAGGGAGCCCGGAACATATAGCAACCCTTTTAACAACGTTTGCAAACCAACGCTCAATGTCAACTCACCCTCGTGCAAAGTTGGATGATATGACGGTGAGTGTCATGGCTATCGTATAAAAATAGCCGCCCTTTATGGGCGGCAGCTCAGGAAGCAGGATATTATCCACTAAAGATATTTTCTGGATTTTCACGTAAACGAAAGTCCGCAGCAGAGTACACATCGCGCATTGTTCGTGCTGTCCCATTATACCGAATTTCTAATTCGCTAAATGGCGTAAACAAACATTCTTCTTTATTTTTTGACAAAGGCAAAGCATGTCCTAACGTTGGGATAATAGCCGCGATAAGCACATTGCCATTGCGACGCAAAATCCGCAATCGCGAAAGACATGTAAGACGATCTTCACCGTCGATATACGGTACAAGTAGATAGATATCATCCCTGAGGATAACAGCTTCTTCGCTCGACATACTCAGGACGATTTGCCATCCTCCATATTCATCGGGCCGAATTGCCACATCGCTGATAATATCCAAAACTGGATCTGTATCATTATTTACTGCGGACATCGAAACCTCCAGAACGTTTGAACGCAGGAAACATATCAAAATAGGCGTTTTTGTCAATAAAGCTTCATTTCGACTTTACAAATCACAAGCGACTACCTATAATCCGGTCACAATTATTGGATTGGTAGCTCAATCGGTTAGAGCAGAGGCCTCTTAAGCCTAAGGTTCTGGGTTCGATTCCCAGCCGATCCACCACGTAAAAACCGCAGGAAAACCTGCGGTTTTTCTTTGCGGTTCACGTGGCGGGGCCACCTGAATACACTTATTTGCTCAATCTGATCTTTCCTTTATCATCCCCTACCTGCGCCTCTTCACCCTCGAGATCCGCAACAAAGCTTACTTCTTTAGCACGTAGCTCTTTAAGAAGACTTTCTTTTTCTGCTTCGATCACCTCTTTTGCTTCGCCAGAAAAATCCCATTCAACGATCGCGAGATCCGTTGGAACAAATCCACCTTCTTTACGAAGATTCATGACGTTACGGATAAATTCGCGCTTCATGCCCTTCTTCTTTAATTCTGGGGTAATAACGGTATCAAGCTCAAGTGTCCATGCTGTATCAATCGCATTATCTGATTCAACGCGTGCCACTTCTACATTTGTTTCTTCTGCAAGAATACCTAAGAGATCTGTTTGTCGCATGAGTCTTGCTGCCTCTTCTGCATCTTTTACTTTGATGGTGAGTGAAGCCAATGCTTGCCTTACAGGAAGTTTGGCTTGTGAGCGAAGTTCGTGCGCGCGAGATGCGGCGTCACGTACCCATTGCATATCAAGCATCAAACGTTCGTCGATGACGCGATCATCGGCTTTTGGCCATTTTTCTAGATGTACGGATGCGAGCTTGCCGCCAACTTCGAGGTACACTTTTTCTGCAATAAACGGCGTAAATGGTGCCATGAGCTTAGACGTCTCAAGTAATACCTCTAACAACGTTTTTAGCGCATCAAGTTTTTCGTACGCATTTTCTGACTTCATACGATCACGAGAGCGACGTAACCACCACGTCGAAAGATCTTCGACAAAAAAGCGAAGTGGTCTACCGGCTTTTACGAGATCGTAGGCGTCAAACGCCTCTGTCATCTCCGCGGTAAGCTGATTGAGACGCGAAAGAATCCAACGATCTAATACATGCGCGCTCTTTGGCTTATCAAGTTTTACATCCGTGTCTTCTGCAAAGGTAAGATAGAACGTTTTGATATTCCAAAAGAGATTCAAGAATCCACGAACAATAGTCTGGAGATCACGTTCAGAAAAATTGAGTGATTCTGCCTCTACAACAGGTGATGTTGTGAGGTAATAACGTACAGCGTCTACGCCATGCGTTTCAAAAACCTCCCATGGATCTGGATAATTTTTGAGACTTTTTGACATCTTTTTGCCATCTTCTGCCAATACTAGACCGGTACAAATAACATTTTTAAATGCCGGCTTACCAAAAAGCGCTGACGAAAGCACATGCAATGAATAGAACCATCCACGTGTTTGATCTTGCGCCTCACCAATAAAGTCTGCTGGGAAGCCTGACTCAAACGTTTTTGCATGCTGAAACGGATAATGGATGGACGCAAATGGCATACTCCCCGAATCAAACCAAGTGTCAAAGACTTCTGGAATGCGCTTTGCTTCTTTGCCTGAATCTGTAAGCACAATCACCTCATCAATCATTGGACGATGAAGATCGAGTTTTTCAGGCATTGTACCCGGTTTAGCACGCTTCTTGAGTTCTTCAATCGAAGAAATTACGACACGTTCACCGTCTTCGGTTTCCCATACTGGGATTGGCGAACCCCAATAACGTGTGCGTGAGATATTCCAGTCTGGTGCTGTTTCTAGACCTTTGCCAAAGCGACCTTCTTTAAAATGTTCTGGATGCCAGTTAATGCCTTCTGCCGCCTTAATCATAGTTGGGCGAAGCTTATTGATATCTACATACCAAGCTGGTTGCGCCTTAAACATCAGACGCGTCGTACAACGCCAACATGTTGCAACATTATGCAAGATACTTTCTTTTTTAAATAAACGATCTGCTGTTTTTAAGGCATCAATCACCACACCGTGCGCATCATTAATAGCGATGCCGGCAAAAGCACCCATGTCTGCATCAAAATTTCCTTCATCATCAACCGTCATTAAAATAGGAAGCTGATGTTTTTGATACATCTGAAAATCCTCTTCACCAAAAGCAGGAGCGGTATGCACGATACCGGTACCATCCGTGTCTGTTACATGCTCACCGGCCACAACGCGATACGCATCACCTTCTGGTTTTTTTATTTCGAGAACTGGCACATAACGTTGACCGACAAGCTCGCTCCCCTTTTTCTTCCAAACGATTTCGTAGGCGCTAGGATCCTCACCAAAATAATGCGCCACGCGCGCTTCGACAACGACATAGGTCATCGTTGAATCTTTTGGTTTTACTCCAACGTATTCTAGATTTGCATTGACCGTGAGACCGGTATTAGCTGGCAATGTCCAAGGCGTTGTTGTCCATGCTAAGAAGGCCGTTTTTTCGTCATCCACAAAAGGAAACGTTACGGTGAGCGCTGGATCTTTTTGCTCGACATATTCTCCCATCGAAACTTCTTGATTAGAAATCGCTGTCGCACAACGTGGACAGTATTGAGAAACGCGAACACCTTTATAAACGAGTTCTTTTTTTACGAGTTCAGAAAAAGCCCACCACTCCGATTCGATATAGGTATTATCCATCGTCTTATAGGAGTTCTCAAAATCCACCCAGCGACCAAAGCGATGGACATAGCGCTCCCATTCTTTTTCGTACGTAAATATATTTTGACGACATTGCTCGTTAAACTTACCAATACCGTATTCTTCGATGGCATGTTTTGTGCCGAGGTTTAATTGTTTTTCTACAATATTCTCAATTGGCAAGCCGTGACAATCCCAACCCCATACACGAGGAACGCGATAACCCTTCATCGTCCAATAGCGCGGAACAACATCTTTGATCGCGGATTGTAGGAGATGACCGTAATGCGGTAAACCCGTCGCAAAAGGAGGCCCATCGTAAAAATGGAATGTTTTATTTTCTGGCCGTTCTTCTAGCGAGCGACGAAAAATCTCTTGTTTTTTCCAGTAGGCGCTGATTTCTTCTTCCATTTTTGGAAAGAGTGCTGCTTTGGGCTGTTCGGAACGGTTTTTGTCTGACATACTAGGGTAGAATGCTTGTCTTTTTGCTTTAGGTCAAGCGAAAAATCCTATGTCCAAAAAAACCCCTATCTATCTTGCCGCAGATCATGCGGGCTTTGCCCTCAAAGAGAAAATCAAGACGTTTTTAGAAAAAAATCGAGAAATTATAGATCTTTCTCCTGCATTGAAAAAAGAGGATGACTATCCCCTTCATGCGCAAAAAGTTGCTCTCGCTCTCTTAGACAATCCAAATGCTCTTGGCATACTTGTCTGTGGCACAGGTCATGGCATGGATATTGCCGCGAACCGCTACCAAGGAATCCGTGCTATTGTCGCTCGAAACGTAGATGATGCCGTGCTTGCGCGTGAGCACAATCATGCCAATATCCTTGTTTTGGGTGGCTGGGTCACAAAACCTGCTTTGGCACAAAAAATAATAGAACGTTTTCTTGCCACTAAACCATCGACGGCCGCTCGACACAAAAGACGTGTTGCCTCATTAGACCATCTTGTTTGATATGCCTTGCGAAATTATCCCCGCCTTACTCGTAAATAGCGAAGAGCATGCCCTCGTTCAGATCACCAAACTTGGTGATTATTCTGGCTGGATGCAAATTGATATTCTCGACGGTACATTAAATCGTTTTATGTCATTTTCTGATGCAAATGCTTTGTCATTGCTATTACCAGAAAATCCCATCGAATTGCATTTAATGGTAGCAAATCCAAAAGAACATA
>Ga0116152_10001253_pt1 | contig 21019 bp, 20 predicted proteins | sample AD_UKC119_MetaG_FD_89894 | JGI IMG/M metagenome (GOLD analysis project Ga0116152, IMG submission 89894) | Active sludge microbial communities of municipal wastewater-treating anaerobic digesters from Hong Kong - AD_UKC119_MetaG | ecosystem: Engineered > Bioreactor > Anaerobic > Digestate...
GACTTGGTTGTCATCCTTGGGTCTTTTGGTATATAAATAGCGACCGCCACCATACGTATCCATACCACTGGTCTCATCGTAAAAGAGCAGGAATAATTCGTCAGGGCCTCCGTCCAGTACGATTAATTCGTAAACATTCCCCTGATAGTTAAAACTAAGGTAACCGGGGCTGGAATTCTCCACGATCATATCCAGGGCATTGGGTAGAGGTATCGTCCGTGCGGTGTTGTAGGGGTGAAAAGTGGCTTGCAATCGCCAGTGCGAATCAATCGGGAAATAGGGGATTTTCTTAAGCGTTTTACGCGCAGGGTGTTCGGTATCCCGGATCCGTACGAGGTAGTGCCCTCCACGGTTGATTAAAAACCACTGATAGGAATCGTAGGCACAAACATATGACGTATCGGCAGGCTCAAGGCGGATATCCTGGACACCGGATCCGTTCACCATTACATCAATACCAGGGTTGATGTGCATATCTACCTGTTCACGATTCACGGTTATCGTACCCATCTCGGGAGGAGTACCTGCCGGAAACCGGACAGGACAAAGGGAGTCGGAACCAAAACATTGCGTTCCTTCTTCAAGGGGGTAGAGGCCCACCAGGGTGACCCATCCATCGGGTTTGGTCAGCGCGGTCAGGCGTTCACCTTGCCACTGGACGATCGTAGCTTCATAAGACATGGATTCGCTTGTGCAACCGGCGGTGAGCATTGCAATCCAAAGGAATACGGAAGCCATAATGGCAGCGCGAAGCATGAAGTGTCATTATTTGGAAAAGATAGGAATTTCGGCCTGTGCATCAAATGAATACTTAATCTTTGGCCGATAAAATTTTAGGATTAAAGGCTAATTCCCGAAAATGCGATTGCGGCAGGAATGAATTGTTATTGCAATTGAAAATTCATCGCACTGATGCGGACGGCATCTTTTGCATCGCGCATGTATTCGACCACCCTGAATGTAACGGAGTCCTGCAGTTCCATTTTGATCTGTTCGGGCAATGGATCTTTATTTTCCTTGTTTTCAAAAACCATTTGGCGGGTATCAATGGTCTTGGCTTTCAGAAAAATACTATCACCCTCCGGGGTTAAGGAAATCCAATACAAATCATCCTTGCGCTCTTTGATCCAGATGTCCTGGTCCGGTAAAGCGTTACCGTGAAAGTCCTGACGTTTGGCGTGACATTCCCAATAGTTTCGCCGGGGGTGATCCCAATGCGCCTGGATAATGGCTTCGCCGCTCTCTGTATTCCAGTCGCCTGATAACCAATGCGTGAGTACCTGGGGTGTGGCTTGATCCTGGGTAGTATTTTGTTCCTGTGAACAGGCGATAAACAGGAGCATTCCGGTAACAATTAAGATCCGGTACATATTTATTTTTGCTGCAAGTTATTCGATTTCCAGGGAATTAATAGTCCCGGAGCGAAAAGGTAATGGGTGTAAAGCAGCACGCTATCGGGTGAAATAACGGAATTCGCATCCTTTCTGTCAGACCATAGCACCATGCGATACCATTTATTATCGGCCCCCGGAGGTCTTGAGCATTTTTACGACCTGGGTAGCTTGCTCGCCATAGATCCTCAAAAAATAAATTCCATTGGTGAGCAGACGCATATCCAACCGGGAGCCATCCAGTTGCCGCCTCAACAGCAAGCGCCCCTCCTGAGATATAACATCCACAAAGGTCCCTTCCGGAATGCCAGAGACGGTGATTGATTCGCCGAATGGATTGGGATAGACCCGGATGCTTTGTTCCCATGCAGGACGGGCTGTGACCTGTTCGGTGGTGCACTGGCAAAGGTCAGGATCCAATTTCAAACCAGGTCGACAGCGTTGGGAACCCAGTACCGGAATCAGTTGCACCGTGTAGGTAAATTCGCTCAGCACTCCCCCGATCTTGACTTCGGAGACAGTTACGGTAATGGGCTCATCGTAGGGCCCGGTCAGCCAGTCCAAAGGTATTTCCGGTTCCCACACGATGGTATTATCCCCATAGCCATTGGTTACGGGTAATATTTTTAAAGGTATGTCCTGATGAAAAGCATCGGTCATCTTAACGGTGGCCTGTGAGAAGTTGGCATTCGGTTTACTGAAGCTCCAGCGATTATAAACCAGCGGTTTGGGAAAAAAACCCTGGGAGGGATAAGCGATGAATTCGACTTCCGGGTCCGGGTTTTTTGGCCCGATCACCCACAAGGCCTGGGTACTTTTGGTGGAACCCATACCAAATGATTTGGCACGGCTGTATAGAATCCAGCGGCGGTGGCCTACCGCTTCATTATTGGATCCATTGTCCTGGATGTAAGCCCGAATGGACTCCGAGCTTTGCGTTCCGAACGCGAGATTGGATTTTCGTGCTGCATCGTATCCGTCCTGCGTCCAGCATTTCCATGTTTTGGGCGGGTCATGGCTCAAGTCATGATTGGCCAGCATCATAACAGCAGCCTGCTGTGCTTTGTCACTCATCACCTCATCCCAGCAAATGCTATCAGGAAGACCAACCAGCCTCCGGTAATAATTGATGCGTTGCAGGGTTCTTTCGTAGGCCATGGAAGATATGGTCCCAGGTTGGCATATTGTATCCATTACGGATCCGGTCCAGTTCAATTCCGTCAGGTTTACTTGCGACCCGATGAAATTATCCTGGTAATCGATTAGGGTCGCATCGCGCAGACATTGTGCAAAGATCGTATTCCAACCACTTAAAAGGGTGAGCAAGAGTAGGTAACGTGTTATCATCCTGGTCGTATTCGTCTGAGCTTCTTCCAACAAGGATTATGCCACTGATCCTGGTACACCGATCCGGGAACTCCATTTTAACAGCTTAGTGATCGTTGTATCGTCCTGAAAACCGGACCATTGCATGTTTTTTTAACATTCTAAAACTTTTACCACAACCGATGCGTCTTATTGCTGACTGATGAATTGAAAACCACGAGGTGAGAATCAGACAAGATTTACAAACTGAAAATTGGGTTTTACGGTATCAAGCAGGAGATGAAAAAGCTCTGGGTTTACTGATGGATCATTGGCAACAGCGGATTTACAATCTGGCGTACAAAATGATTGGTGATGAAGCTGTCGCAAAAGATATTCTTCAGAAGACCTTTATCAAAGTATACCAACACCTGCACAAGCTGGAGGAGGCTGACAAGTTTCGCCCCTGGGTGTATAAGATTGCTGTAAACTTTTGTAACAGTGAGTTACGTAAGACAAAACGGACAGAGTCGCTGACGGAAGTTCATGCCGGCATGGTGAGTTCATCCATAACCAGCGAACATCGCGTCGAACAAAATGAATTGAAGGATTTGATCTGGCAGACGTTGGGGCAAATCCCAGAAGAACAGAAGGCTGTAATCATCATGAAGGAATATGAGGGATTTAAATTTCAGGAGATAGCCGACATTCTGGATATCTCAATCAATACGGCAAAATCCCGCCTTTATTATGGTTTACGCTCTATGAAGAAATTATTAAGTGAGAATCCACATACCAAAGCATATTATTATGAATATCAATAACCGCCAGGAGAAATTAATCGACTACCTGTATGATGAAATGAACAAGGAAGATCGGGCGGCCTTTGAAATGGAATTGCAGGCAGATGCTTCCCTGCAAAAGGAGCTGCAACAAATGAAGCAAGTTCGCAGCCATTTGCAATCCATACCGGATGTTGATTTGCGGGAGCCATTGGTCATACCGGCCACTACGCCGCCTGCTGCCACGCACCGGCTTCGCTGGCTTAAGCCGTTTTACGGTGTTGCTGCGTCCATTGCGGCATTGTTGCTGCTCGGTGCCTGGACGGGATTGCATGTAGAAGCAGGCAAAGGGGAACTGGTACTGGCTTTTGGTAAGTCAGTACATACCCAGGCTATTCCAAATGAAGCATCCATTACGCCGGAAATCCAGAAATACCTGGATCAGTATTTACAGGCCAATACGGTCCAGGTTAAATCGCTGGTTAACTCCGCCGAATCAAAGATGCAGGACTGGCTCAGCCAGCAACAAAATTCTTTTGAACAGGTGGTATCCGATAAATACCTGGTTCAGTCCAGGCCAATGACTTCCGGCACCTTTGTCACGATGGAAGGCTTGCATTCACTGATGCAGAAACAGAATAAAGAAATTGAAGCCAAACTCGACTTTTTTGCCGAGAACTTCTTCCAATATCTCCAAGCTACCCAACAACAAAATCAACAGCTGTTACGCGCCGGATTGCGGGAACTGGCCCAAACCATGCAGGAGCAAAACCTGCTGGATCCCCGCTATTCTAATCAAACTCAACAGGTTAATCAAAATTACGAATGATGAAAAAAGTAAGCATAACACTGCTCTTTATGCTGACCGGGTTCCTGGCGACCTACGGTCAATCGGACGAAAGCCGCATGGATCGCGACATCAATGTCTGTGAAGATATCTTGCGGAGTCTCATGCGCCAGGAATTTCAGCAAGGTTACCGATTCGGCGGTTACACCGGAACAGAAGCCGAATATATTGAAAATGAAGGAGTCATCTTCCGGGTCAGACCGGATAATATGCTGTGGGATGGCCGGGGTATCTACGGCGTCAGCAGCAACCTCAAAGATGCTACCATCACGATTCAGCGGGCTATCGGCGATGCGGTCGATGACGAACAGATCCGCGAGAAGGCAGAAGCCAGAAGGGATAAAATGAATGAAGAGCAGCAGGAGAAAATGGAAGGCATACTGGATCGATACCAGCAGGTTGCTACCAATTTTCTGGCTGATTATGCGCATCTGCTATCCCAGCTTAAGGACAACGAAGAGGTGATCGTTCAAATCAAATTAAATCGCATGGGAGGATTTCTCGTGTCCACCACGGGCTGTGAGGATTGTCCGGCAGCAGTGGCATATGCCCCTCAGGATGGCTCGGATGAAAGCATGGATCAGATCAATGTATCCGTACCGATGGCCGAGATCAATAAGTACCATCAGGAGAAAATTTCCCTGGACGCATTTGAAGAGGAGATTCATGTAGAGCGGGTCACCCGTAATACGGCTCGTGATGCCAATATGGAGATTTTTGCTTCTGCCCTGGATAAGTTATTTGATCAACGGATGTCCAAAACGTACTTCATTTCCAGTCCTTCCGTGAGCTACGAGCGATTGAGCAATCTGGGTGCTATTTTTAACGTAAAGGTGTATTCCTCAAACATCAATGGAAAGGATTCGTATTCCATGCCTACCCAGGGTACCGATGATATGACCAAGGAAGAGCGCAATGCCAAGGTTAAAAGTTTGTATCCTGAGTTCATTGATGCGATGAAGGACGCCCTGGTTGACTATGGGAGGATCATCAATTCACTCGAAGAAGATGATGCGGTGGTTATCCGGATACGCATGACAGAATGTGAAGGATGTGGTTTGCCCGAAAAAGTCGAATTGTCCGTAAAAATGAGTGACCTGAAAGGTTACGATATGCAGAAACTAACCCGGGAAGCGGTAAAAGGTAAAATCAAGGTCAAAGAATCGGATCAATAATTTGCGGGAATCCAGATTCGACCGTTTAAAAGCTAAAAGCAGAATGCCCTGGATACCATCCAGGGCATTTTTTTGCCTGGTCCAGTCCTTTGACCAATCATTGTCAGCGCATTATCGATAGGATGGCTGATGGTGAAACAGTCATTCCGGAATGGATGCCTGGCTTGTTGTTCTATCTTTATTTGAAGGTTTCCCAAAGTACCGGATAATCAAAATACAGACCATCTGAGGCCCGCAGTGCTGCAACCACGATGAAATAAAGCATTCCAAAATAATAGCCAATACCCGTAAGGATCAACAGCGGGATAACAATTTTAATACCGGAGGCAATGGCTATCACCTGTAACAGTACCGCCAGAACCAATCCTACCGTCCAGCTGATGTGAAAATTCAAAACTTCACGGCCTTGTTGGTCCAGATAAGCTGAGCGGTCCCGCTTACTACTCCAGATAATCAGTGGCCCCAATATGTTTCCAAATGGAATGATATGCATGGCAAGGGCGGACAGATGTAATGCAATTCCCCAGTCGCGTTCCTCTCTGGTCAATTCGGTGATCATGTTTTTTTATTGAAAATTATCCGGAAGGAGCATGCGGTGCCAATTCCATTCGATGGAACCAAGGAGGATATCGACGGGATGTGTAATTGTACGGTAAAAATGTCGGGCTAAATCCGGTTTAAGGCCTACCGCCGATTATTTGTTCAGGGCATCCAGATTTCTGCGTATTCCGGCATAGCCGGGTCTTTTGAGCGGCGATTTGTCGAATTCCTTGACGAATATCTCCTCGGTCATTTCCAGCCATTCATTTTTATTCCAGTCGAACCAATGCCCATGCGGTGTAAATGCCGGTTCATGATGTGGCGTGGCAAACCGGTTCCAAGGACATACTTGCTGGCAGATGTCGCAGCCAAAAACCCAGTTTTCCATTTTACCGTGATATGGTTCCGGGAGCTGTTCTTCTTTCAATTCAATGGTGAGGTAGGAGATGCATTTACTGCCATCCATGAGGTAGCCTTCCTCAGCAATGGCACCGGTGGGGCAGGCATCGATGCACTTCCGGCAGGTGCCGCAATGATCCCGGACCGGTTCGTCAGGTTCCAGTTCCAGATCAATAATCAATTCGGCCAGGAAAAAATAAGATCCGATGCGTGGATGGATGAGCAGGGTGTTTTTTCCGATCCACCCTAATCCGGCGCGCTGCGCCCAGTCGCGTTCCAGGACAGGAGCAGAATCTACAAAGCAACGACCGGTGACAGGACCATATTGATGGCGGATGGAGTCGAGCAGCTCTTTTAGTTTCTTTTTCAGCAGGCCATGATAATCTTCCCCATAAGCATATTTAGCCACCTGAGGTGCTTCGCGGTTTTGTTGGACTTCACCCGGGTAATAGTTGTAGGCCAGACATACGACCGATTTGGCGCCGGGTACCAATACGGTGGGATCGACGCGCTTTTCAAAGTGATTTGCCATCCACTGCATCGTGCCTTGGTAACCCAGGTTCAGCCATTGTTGCAAACGCTCCGCTTCCCGGTCCAGCCTTTCTGCGCGGGCAATACCAACCAATAGGAATCCGGCTTCCTGGGCGAGTGATTTGACGATGTTGGAATTGTTAGTTATAAATTTTGAATTATGAGTTATGCTTTTTCGTGGTAATGATTGCAGAACGTATCATTTTCAGTATTCCTTTTGCCATTGATTCCACAGGTTGATAATGTTAACTACAAATTCAAAACTTTAAAAAATTATTGCACCCTTTCTCTCACTCATAACTCACAAAATCTGCAGTTTCGCAAACTTCAGCATGATCCTGCGTTCCGGGTTATCAACCTGAGGGAAAACGATGGTTGCTACGCGTTTATCCCGTTCGCCATCGACCCGCTGGACTTCTCCTTCACCAAACTTTAAATGGAGAACCTTCATACCCGCTTGAATCTCATTCGGATCGGCTGCTTTAAACGATGCCGGGTCTATTTTTGGTGTAAATGCCGGCTTGGGTGGTTTCGGAAGGAGTCCACCGAGCACTTTGGGTTCCGGAAATCCCTGTTGCTGCCCGCGCCCGGTGGTCCCGGCGTCCAGGACTTCTTCATCCAGCTCGTCCAGGAAGCGGCTGGGATCATTAAAACGCATTTGTCCAAACTGGTAGCGGCTATTGGCGAATGACAGGGTGAGCATCTCTTTGGCACGGGTCACGGCCACATAAAAAAGGCGCCGCTCTTCTTCAATTTGCTCGGGTGAAGAAAGTGACATAAACGAGGGGAATAAATTCTCTTCCAGGCCTACCACAAAAACAGCGCGAAATTCAAGTCCTTTGGCGGCATGGACCGACATCAGCGATACGTATTCGGTCTGCTTGGTATCCTCATCCATATCGGTCAGCAGGGAAATCTGCTGGAGGTATGCGGCCAGCGACTTATCCTGTACATCCTGACCTTCGATGACCTCGTCGTTTTCCACAAATTCCTGCACGCCGTCCAGCAGGGCATTCACGTTTTCCAGCCGTGCCAGGCCTTCGATGGAGTTTTCGGCTTTCAGATGGCCCATTATTCCTGACGTCTTGGACAAATGCGCCGTTACTTCATAAGCATTATGAGAGGCGGTCATCCGGTTAGCTTCCAGGACGATCCGCGCAAAATCCTTTAGTGCAGTTGCGGTCCGGGCACCCAGCTCGATGCGCTGCATGGCCTCCCAATAAGATATTTCCTGCGTATTAGCCAGATTGGCGATGGCATCAAAAGAAGACTGGCCTATACCGCGCTTGGGATAATTGATGACCCGCCGGAAGGCTTCGTCATCATTGGGATTGATGGCCAGTCGCAGGTAGGCGATCATGTCCTTGACCTCTTTTCGCTGGTAAAAACTCAATCCGCCGAAGATCCGGTAAGGAATGTTATAACGCCGCAGATACTCTTCAAATACACGGCTTTGCGCATTTGTCCGGTACAGGATCGCAATCTCGTGACTGGGCAGGTTGTGCCGGTTTTTGTATTCGACAATGGTGTCGGCAACCCGCCTGCCTTCTTCCGTGTCGGACATCGCCTTGATCACCTGGATTTTCTGGCCGCCATCGTGCTCGGTCCACAAATCCTTGGTAATCTGTTTTTTATTGTGGGTGATGATCTTATTGGCGGCTTTGACAATGAATTGTGTGGAGCGGTAATTCTGTTCCAGTTTGTACACCGACAGTTCCGGGTAGTCTTCCTGGTAATCGAAGATGTTCTGAAGGGTTGCGCCACGAAAAGCGTAGATGCTTTGCGCATCATCGCCTACAACGCAGATATTGCGTGAACTGCCTTCGTAATCGGTCAGTAATTTCAGGATGGAGTATTGCAGATAGTTCGTGTCCTGGAACTCATCCACCAGAATATACTGAAATTGCTGCTGGTATTTTTGGCGGACATTATCCTTGTTCAGGTAAAGCAATTTAAACAGCTGGTAGAGCAGGTCATCAAAATCCATGGCGCCGGCCCGGTGGCATCGGGCGACGTATTTCTCATAAATTTTATGCAGCATGGGCATGCGGTTCTGCCGGTCCTGCTCCATCAATTCGGGGGACTTGGCATAAACGATGGGCGAAATGACGTTGGATTTTGCGCTGGAGATCCGTGTCCGCACAGCGCCGACATTATAAGCATTGCGATCCAGTTCCATTTCTTTGATGATCGATGCGATCAGGCTCTTGGTATCGTCGGTGTCGTAGATGGTAAAATTGGAAGAGTACCCTATTTTCTCTGCTTCCACACGCAAGATGCGGGCAAAAATGGAGTGAAAAGTCCCCGCCCAGATGTATTGAGCCTTGCGACCTACAACCCCCTCGATCCTTTCTTTCATCTCCTTAGCTGCCTTATTGGTGAAAGTCAACGAAAGAATCTGCCAGGGAGGGATGCCGCTATCGATCAGGTAGGCAATGCGGTAGGTGAGTACACGGGTTTTTCCACTTCCGGGGCCGGCAATCACCATCACCGGGCCATCGATGTGGGTGACGGCCTGACGTTGTACCTCATTCAATTCATTCAGGTAGTCCAATCTTCTGCTTTCGGTCATGGGTGCAAAGATAAAGAAGATGCATATATGTAAGGGGAGGGTGGGGAAATGTTGAATGTTGAATGTTGAATGTTGAGCCCACTCCGGAAAGTCAATTTCAATAAACCTAATGTCATTTCGACTGTAGGCGAAGAATGAGACGAAACGGAGAAATCTAAATAATTTTGATTTTTAGATATTTATATATTTCATATTTTCAAATAGATCTCTCCGCTCGACGTTTTAAGGCGTCTCGGTCGACCTGCCCGTCCGTTCAGGCGGGGATGACATCAGGTTTTTCGCTTTTCCGGAGTGCACTCAATGGTGAATGGTGAATAGGGGTTGGGGAAATCAAGGGCGACGGTCAGCACGAGCGCGGAGAGGCATCGACCACGTTTAGCCTGTCAAAAAAGCAATGGTCACCCCGATCTGAGTCGGGGAGGGAAATCAGTTGATCATTCCGGTGCCATTGCGGTATAAGACTCCGGGTGGAATCGTGGCGTGCAAATGCAAAGAAAACGCAGATCGGAAATGCCGGTATTCGTGATCTGCTGCGCCTGGCCGGCTGGAATCAGGACGACATCACCGGCCGCCACCAGGTGTTCCATTCCATTGATGTTAACCCGGCCCAGACCTTCCAGAATGTAGTAAGCTTCGACTACATCAAGACCATGCAACTCGGTAGTCACGCCGGGTTCAACGCGAGCTTGGGCAATGGAAAGGTTATCCCGTTCAGGCGTATTCATAATTTCAAGGATGTGGCATTGTTCGCGGGTGAAAAATTCGCCCCGGTCATCCGCTCTAAAAAGTACAGACATATGGATTTAATTTAAGTTATGGGTTGCCAGGACCGACCGCTCCCATTCGGCGAGCAGTTGATGGCGAAGACCATCCCGGAATGCGATTATAGGTAGATCTTGCCGCAACCTCATCCTATCCGTATTCGGTTGATCCGGTCCCCAACAACAAAAGACTTCATTTGCGCTTCCAATTCCCCGAATTGATCCGGGGCAACCGATTTTGCAATTTGACCGTCCTGAAGCAGGTAAATGAAGTCACAACTTTCCTGAAGGGTAGCAAAAATGTGGGAAGAGATCAGTACCGTTTTTTTCAACGACTGCAATTTCCGGATTAACTCAAGGATGATCATATTGCTGTGGATATCGACCCCGTTGAATGGTTCATCCAGGATAAACAGATCATTTTGCTGTAGGAGAATGCCCATCAGGGCCAGCTTTTTCTTCATTCCGGTAGAATAGGTGTCTGCGTATTGATCAAGTGGCAGGTCAAAGATATTCTGTTCTTCAAAAGCTTCCTCACGGATGCCACGGGCGATGCATACTAATTTCAGAAATTCCCACCCGGTGATCCGGGAAAGGTATTCGGGATTGGTCGGTAAAAATCCAGTATGATCTTTTAGCACCGGATAAGGGCTTTGAATGGTTCCGGCATACGACTCCAAGCCGGCAATGCAGCGGAACAAAGTAGTTTTGCCAGATCCGTTTTCGCCTACGATGCCATAAATGCTGCCTGGTTCAAAGGTGAGATTGATCCGCTTCAATACCTGATGATTTCCAAAGGATTTACTGAGTTCCAGAATGCTGATCATGATAAATAGGGAGTTATTTGTCGAATTGCCTGACGATAAAATACCGGAACCATAAACAGTAACATGGGCGGAAACCATAAGCTCAGGCCAACCAATAGTCCCTGTGGTATGCTCATCTCGTGTGGATATGCAGAATATTTCGCCAGGATCAAGAAAGCCAGAAAGACGAATCCCAGGGCTAGTATTCCGGAGCTGACCCAGATTGAATCCGTAAACGAGATGCAAATCGCCATCCAAACCGGCAGGCATAGGATACTCAGTCCAATCCAGGCTGTACGGATCTTATGCTTTAAAAAGGCTTTTGGCGTCAAGGCATGGATCCAGACATAATAGACCTTCTCAGGGTAGGCATAAAAAGACATTACGGTAAGGGCAATCAGGATCATGGCGGAGAGGGACAATCCGTAATTATGGACTTGTATCCCTTTAACCAATAAAAAAATGATGATAACAGGCATCCACCAGGCTTTCCGGATTCCTGCCGGTAACTCAAATGGAAACCGTTTGAACGGGGTGGGGATGATAAATCCTATCCGGTCAGGTGATCGCATAAATACCAGTACCGGTGCACTTATGATAAAAAATGCTGCAAAATAGATATGGCGCTGACCAAGTAGGAACAATGCGAATGGAAGTGCAGCAAGTCCATTTTCCAGGAGCCTTATCCTCTGCAAGGTAGCCGCTGGAAATATCCACCTCAATTGTTCCACCCGGTGCTTATTGCCAAGCTGTGAGATGACAAGCAATCCAATAGCCATGAATATCCAGGCAGCCCAATCGACCCGGTAGAACAGATAATAAGAACCGGCAAGAAATCCCGCCAGGATCAACAATATGCCGATTGCAGGATGTACCCCTGAAGCGACCAGCAGACGTTTGAACCGGACAAACTGCAATTGAAAGTAATATTCCATAAAAGCCAGTAAGCGAACGCACGGGTAAATATAACTGCTTCCCGGGCATCCTGATCGCCAGTACCTTGGGAATTGCCGGGTGCTTCTGATGATTTGCAGTTTTATCCGGGGAGATGGGAAATCAAGAAAAGGATGGAATCAAATCCAATTGGAGTCAATAAGAAATAAAATGAGTGGTCATATCCACCAGTTAACTAAAGTCAATGCCCTACCTTTAAGCATCCCCGGAATTTTCACCAAAACAATTAAAAATGACGGACTTACCGCCAAAGACATTAAAAACTTATGCTTCCATAGCGGGTATTTCATTACTGATCATGACTGTCGCAGCCATCTTTGCCGTGGGATGGTTATCAAAAGCAGAGACCGAAATTCCGAATGATACGGTAAGCTGGTCACTGCGTGGAAGCATTGGCGCCTGGTTACTGATACTGATCACGGATGTGCTGGTGGCCTGGGCCCTGTATGTCCTGCTGCGACCGGTAGATCGTTTCTGGTCACTGCTGTCGGGGTGGCTGCGAATGCTCTATGCAGGCATTCTCGGCATGGCCATTGTCTTTTTGTTGCTAGCAAAACAGTCCGGCCTCGAATCGACGGAAACGGCGTTAACACATATTGGTACTTTCCGGGATGTCTGGTCCTTTGGTTTGATCCTTTTTGGCTTCCATTTACTGATTCTGGGACCATTGTGTGTTAAATCGGAATATGTTCCCAAATGGATCGGTTATTTGATAACACTTGCCGGTGTGGGATATGTGATCATACACCTGGGGAATACACTCGTGCCTGATTTTTCCGGGATCAGAAAGATCCTGGAAATGATTTTCATGTTGCCCATGATCGTGGGTGAGGTAGGATTGGCAATATGGTTATTGGTACGCCGAAACCGGCTTCCTGAACTGGTATTAGTCGGACAATAATTTGATGGGTAGATGGATTTGCAAGTCATTCCAACATATTACCAAATCCGGAAAACCTGAGGTGAGGTGTCTGATTGATGGCTCCCTCACCCCGGTTGGCATCATCGTTTTGCCCAGTATAAATTTCCTTGATTGTTATTGGGTGACAGGACCTGGTGCAATACGTCCACAAGGTCAAGCGGATTGCCATTGGAAGCTATCTCTACCGGCCGTGTACTGGTAAAAAACAAATAATTGCCATTTGACGCTACATAGGGACAATAGTCCAGTTGTGCTGAGTTAAAGTTTAACCGTCCGGCAGGTTGCCACGTACCATTGGCACCTTTCCGGCTGATGTACAGATCACCGCCTCCGATGGCATCAGATCTTCCATCGCTGGAAAAGTAGATGAATTGCTCATCCGGATCAATGAAAGCATTGTATTCTCCCCGGATGGAATTGATGGCCACCGGCAGGGATTCCGGGGTATTATACTGGCCATTTACGAAAGAAGACATCCAGATATCCTCACCACCCTTGCCTCCGCCACGCTCCGACGTAAAGTAAAGGTTACCATTTTTGGCAATCGATGGGTAAAATTCATTGCCGGGCGAATTGATCCCTCCTCCAACAAGTTTTGGTTCACCCCAGCTTCCTCCCTGCGGACGATCTACAAACCAGATGTCAAAATCTTTGGCAGTCCCGGTCAGACTGCGGTTGGAGGCGAAGAACAGCGTGTTTCCATCGGCGGATAAAGCCGGTTCCAGATCAGCCTGTCCGCTGGAGAAAGGCACCGGTTTGATCAGCGACCAGTACCCATTTGTGTAGCGGGTGTAGACGATGATGGACCTTGTTGCAGTATACTGCAGGGTAAAATATAGTTCTGTGCCGTCCGGTGAGATGGCAAAATCCCGTTCGTTGTATGGCGTCGAGATTAGATACGGAGCGAACAACCGGGGAGCAAGTGAGTTCGGTGTTTCCTGATTATAGAAGGCCCATTGCCCGTTCACATCGAAACTGCAGAGGGAAAGCAGCAACAGGAGAAATGGTTTTAGATTCAATCGCATGGTTCAGGATTTGGTAAATGAAAGGGTAGCGACCAGTTCAGTTGTCAGTAGTTTGGCTTCATCCAGTTCTTTCCCCTGGCGTAAAAACTCCAGATTAAGCGCGGTCAATGACAGCTTTCCAGCCTCAGACAGCTTGGCCTGGTTACCCGGGATACGAAGCGCTTCCAGGACCAGCTGTTGGTCATCCAGCTGGAGTATTGCATAGCTTAACGTATTACCCTGAGCATCGGTGGTGGTTAAAAGTTGGAAATCCTCACTGAGGTGGTAGGTTCCCTGCTGCCGGCTATTCGATGCACCATATTCGTAATAGCCATCTTCCAGTCGCATCGTCTGGTTCCTGACGGGCAGTTCAGCCATATCTTGCCCGGCAATAATGGTCATCGTCGACAGCTGCCAGATGCCCTGGACGAGGCTGGCAGGTGATTGGCTATCCTTTTTGCATTGAACGGAAAGCAGGACAGAAAGTACAAACCACAAAACCGGTATTTTCATTCTGGTAAATTGTGGTGTATAGCTAGGGATTCCTTTTGACAGGCAGATTAAAAGTGTACCAAATTGAAAGGAAAGGGTACCAATACATCAATTACAGCCTGAATTTTCAGACTAACCGGGAGGTCTGGTCAGTGAGGGAAGTGGTTCAGGAATTCATTCTTGTAAGTGGCACCAATGGGGATCACTTTGTCGTTGCTCAGTGTGACGAATTTGTGGTTATACGATTTAATGTGATCCTTAGAAATAATAAATGATTTATGGATCCGGATCAGTTGAGCAGGCAGGCCGGGCTCAAAATTTCCAATATTCAATTTGGTGACAACTGTTTGGTCCGTGGTGACAATTCTAATGTATTGTCGCAGGCTTTCCACGTAAATTATATCGTGAAAATTGATCCGTGTCATCGTCCGGTTGGTTGGTACAAAAATGTGATCTGGCAAGGTGATTTCCTGGCTTAATCCGGTGGCCTCGGCAGATCTTGGTTTTAATTTATTGATGGCCTTCATAAAACGCACCAGCTCAATGGGCTTCAATAAATAATCCACAACGTTTAATTCAAATCCTTCCAGGGCATATTGGTGATAGGCCGAGGTCACGATGATCTGTGGCGGATCTGGCAATGTTTTGAGGAAATCGAAACCTTTTATTTTAGGCAAATGCAAATCAAGGAAGATGACGTCAATGGATTCATTTTGTAAATAGTCTGCGGCAATGAATGCATTTTCACAGACAGCGACCAGATGCAAATAATTTATTTGTGCCAGGTATTCTGTAAGCAACTCGGCAGCCAGTGGTTCATCTTCAAGGATGAGACAGTTTAGTTGATGCATAAGAGTTCAGATTTATGCGCAGGAATACAGAAAACTGCTGATCCTGGTCTTTAATATCCAATTGATAGTCCCGGTACAATAAATGCAACCTTTTATTTAAATTCTCCAATCCGATTCCTGCTTGTTCTTTCGTTTCTTTTGATTCGTATGAATTGACCACCTGAGCTGTTAATTGGGCTCCCTCCAGTTTGATGTGGATATGGATAAATGCCTGATGCTGGCTTTCGCTGCTGCCGTGTTTAAAGGCATTTTCCAGGATAGGCAAGAGGAGCATGGGTGCTATGGGTTGGGAGGAAGAGGCAGGTAATTCTATGATCAATTCCAGTTTGTTTTTCCGGTAACGAAGTTTCTCCAGTTCCAGGTAGTCATGAATAAATTTGAGCTCCTGATCAAAGGCAATTAATTCCTGGTTGGAGTCGTACAATAAAAATCGCAGTAATCCTGCTAATTTGTGGATGGCTGACGGAGCTTCCTGTTGATGATTTTTTGCCAGCACATAAATATTATTCAAGGTGTTGAATAAAAAATGAGGGTTGATCTGACTTCTCAGAAAATGTAATTCGGCTTCCAGTTTTTGTTGCCTCACTATTTCCCGGTCACGTACCAGCACGGAGCGCAGTTCAAAAAAATTCATGAAATTAAACAACCCGAATACGACGATCATGTCGATGGCTGAGTTGGTCAGATAGGAAGGCCCCCAAAACGGTACATCCACCCGTTCATGAAGCGCCAGCGGATAAGCGATGTAATTACTCACCCAGCGCTGAGCCAATATGGAAACAATTAACAACAGCACAATTTTAACCACCTGGATCCAGGTTCGCTGATTGTCCTGTGAATTCGAAAGGGCCTGGTTGATCAGGTGGACACTGGGATAGCACAAAACAAATTTGACAGGCAGCAGGCAGGCTTCAACAGTTACAGAAGCCCAGATTTTTTGCGTCAGGGTCAGTGATTCGCCACTTCTGAAATTGAATAAATATTCGGCATAGGACTGCCATGCCAGGTAAAGCAACCAAAAAAAGAAATGTCGGAGGATACCGCGTTTTGCCACATTCAAAGTTACCAATAGCCGATAATTTATCCTCCTCTGTTATGCAGGATTGCTACGGAGTTGATGAATCCTTGATGAAAGTGTACCAACGTAAGTGTTAGGGGTATGAAGTTGACCGGTTTAATCCTCGCAGGCATTGAGTTTGGACAGAATATCCTGTATCTTGGTTTGCAAGATTTCAGTTTACTATTATACCACCTACAGGTATCTATGGCTGAGCAACCAAACGATTCGGACTGGCAAACCTACCTGGCAAATGTCGGAAGATGGCGGGAACAGTATCTGGCTCAGCGAAACCGGGATTTGGCGGAGCTCTTGACGGACGAACATTTGACAGCGACCGAGCAATTTCGGATTACCTTGAAAAAGATGGAAGAAGAAGCTGAAATCCTGAATCGGTGCCAGGAACAAAATTCCCGGTCAGCAATGATGCAGTCATTAAAAAATCTGTGCATCAACGGGCTCATACCGGAGGAGGACTTTCAGCACTTCAGTATAACCGTTCAGGAGAAATTGTACCAATGGCTTGAGGAAGCCGACGCCGATTTATAAGGATTCCAGCAAGTTTTACCCGCTGAACCAATGGTTTGAATTTCGTAAGCATCTGTGTGAAAAGGGAAAGTCAGAAGCTTTGCAATCCATTAATTTTGTTGGAACGAAAGAACCATCAAGATGACCAAGCTTCGAATCTTCTTTCACCTGATTCCAGCGCTGTTCTTTTCCCGATTGAGCGAAGGGCAGGATTTGCATCCTGAACCGGAACCGGAACCCATTCAACTGCATGGGGCATTAAGCATCACCAACAATGGTTTTTCATTCATCCCGACGTTTACTTTAGGTGCACCTGCGGCCATTTTGGATCTCTCCGTATCCCACCAAAGGATCAGTTTTGATCCGCAGTTGCGATTCTCCCTGGAAGGTAAACCCTGGTCGGTCGTTTTCATGTGGCGCTATAAGCTGATTCGCAGGGACAAGTTCCAGTTGAATGCCGGAACACATGTGCCTGCACTGGCTTTCAGCTCCGAGTCGTACGATGAAAATGGCACGTTGAAAGAACGCATTAAAGTACAGCGCTTTTTGCCCTTTGATCTGGCAGCCAATTATAAGGTTTCGCAGCACCTGGACCTGGGTATGTATTATTTGCTGGCATTTGGACCCAAGGAGACCACGACCAAGCTGTCAAATTTTATAACATTCCGGGTTAACTGGCATGATATCCCCCTGGGAAATCGATTGAGGTTAAAGATCAATCCACAGGTTTATTACCTCCGATTGGATGATCTGGACGGCTTCTTTACGGCAGGCAATCTGGTGCTGTCTCTGAAGGATTTCCCTTTTTCAATAGGTACGACCATGAATCAGGCAATTAAAACGAATATTGATGTAAAACATTACGACTGGAACGTCAGTGTGATCTATTCGTTCGGCAGCGAATACCTGAGGAAGGGTTGAAGGTTTAATGTTGAATGTTGAGTGGTATGGATATCTGAATACCAAATGTATCACATTAAAAGATATAGAATGAATAAAATTGAATCGCTGAAAGATTTTTATCAGAGGAAATTCAACTGGATGCCTGGAAATCTGGGTAATGAAATCGGGCATTTCAATGTTTTCCAACTGGATCCTTATGTAGGCCAGGGTGCGCAACCGGTACCCTACAAACGCCGTGATTTTTACAAAATTATGTTGGTGCTAGGGCAGGGACGTGTGCATTATGCCGACCGTGTCTTTGAGGTTAAAAAGCAGGCGTTAACGTTCTCAAATCCCTGGATTCCATATAAATGGGAAAATACGGATCAGATAGACAGTGGGGTTTTCTGCATCTTCAATGCCTATTTCTTCCATCAGTACGGTGACCTGAATCAATATTCAGTTTTTCAGCCGACAGGGGAACATTTATTTGAACTGTCCGACGATCAGGTGCGGACAGTGACCAGTATCTACGACCGAATGTTTGTTGAAATGGACTCGGATTACATCCATAAATACGACGTTGTCCGCAACCTGGTATTTGATATCATCCATTTCGCGATGAAGATGCAACCTTCTGCTACATTTGAGCGGCAATCTAATAATGCTGCTCAGCGTATTTCGATGTTATTTACTGAATTGCTGGAGCGTCAATTTCCCATCGAAGAAAACCACCCGCAGTTGCAGATCCGATCAGCTGCAGACTTTGCACGTCAGCTCAATATCCATGTTAATCACCTGAATCGCGCAGTACGGGAAACCATCGGTCAGACTACAACTCAGGTGATAGCTGCACGTATTCTACATGAAGCCAAAGTGTTATTGCGGCATAGTACCTGGAATATTTCAGAAGTGGCCTATGCACTGGGCTTTTCGGAGGTAACTCACTTTAATAACTTCTTTAAGAAACATACTGAAATGAGTCCTACCCAATTCAGGCAATCGTATTAAAATGCCTTCAAGCGTAGAAAGGAATATTGGCCTGGGAGTGACTGAGTCAGTATTTCACGACCTTGAAAGGTAACTGATCGGGGTTGCCGGGTTTGGTGACTACCAGGAGATACATTCCGTTGTCAAAATTGGTCAGATCCAGTTGGATTGATTTTTTATCGAGATACGTTTGTTTTTGAATCAGAATTCCCTGCATGGTAAACAGAGAACACGTTAATTCAGGCTGGATATCTTTAAATTCTATCCGGAGACGATCCTGGGTGGGGTTGGGAAACGTTCGCACCTTGTCGGGAGAAAAGGACTCGGGTACACTGGTTGTCAGCATGGCGTAGCACCTGGTGGTATCGATGCATCCTGCTTTAGCTATTTCCACAGCGTAGCTGCCACTGGCGGTAGGTACATAGTTGTACCCGGTAGCTCCGGGAATAGGCAGAAAACCATCATCGCAACTTAACCATTGATACCGGGCGCCGGGTTCACTGGAAGACAAAGCGCCAAGCTTAACCAGAAGATCTGCATTAATCCGGGTGACTCCCAGGGAGGTGACCATCAGGCTGTCGTATTGAGAAGTCGTTTGGAGCGTATCGTAATAGATGCCGGCAGTCTTTTGATAGGCCCCCTGCAAATAAACACTGTCGCCCTGACAGATCTGCTCGGACCGGTAGTATACCCGCATCGAAGAGGTATCCACAACAATGACCGGGGCGGAAATTGTATCCGAGACGATGGGATTGCATCGGGAGTTAAACACTTTGAGTTTAACCTGCTTGATCCCGGGCTGCTCATAAGTATGCACCACATTGATGTTGTTGTACCGGGCTCCATCATCAAAAGCCCAGTAGAATGAGTCGGCATTGATGCTGAGATTACTGAAAAAGACTTCAGCGGTGTTGGTATGGCGATCGTATACCGGCGCCTGGGGTAGGTAAGTGAATGCGGATGTCGGTGGGAGACATTGAAAACTGCCAAAAAAACTGGCTTCCGTCATGACCGTTTTTTTACTGGTCACCCTTCCCTTTACCTGCAAAACTGGAATGGTGTAGTTTGGGTCAAACCATTGATAGAGGACCATGGTGTCTTTTGTGACCAGGGTTTCGCCTTGATTGACCAGGGTGTTTGACCGGATCAGCAAGGTTTTAACTTTCAATACTGAAGGATAGGCATTGTATGGGGTAATCACACTTCCCCATCCTTCTACCTCATTGATGCGCCGGATGGTCGTGGTTAAGCCGATGGGAATCCCAAATGCTTCCAAACTAATCATGTATTGCCCGGAGGAATGATCTTTTTGGCCGTATTGGAGTGGGAATCTAAAGAGGGTATCCGGGATGGAGTAATCCATCAGCAGCTGCTTTGGACTCCCTTCCAGACTAAAGGTACCACCGATCATTTTTGCAACCAGTGCGTCATCCGTCTTCTGGTAATGTTCGATTACATTACTGAGAACAAAATCACGGGACCGGATCGAATCCGTTTGGGCAATGGCCAGGTTGAAGTTGGATTTGAAAGTTTCTTTACAATTAGAAAAGCAGAGGTGCATGGAACACCACGCATTCTTATAGCCGGCCAGATAGGGGTCGATGTAAGCCAGTTCCTGCTGATATTTTACTTTAAGCTTGCTGTAATTCCAGGTATAATTGGTTCCGGTCGCTGTAAAATCAAAAGAAGCCAGATCTCTGTTGGCGATACTGATTAATTGCCCGTCACCGACTGTTGCAAAATCCGAAGCATAATATATAGGTTGAGCATTCAATGCCATGGGGGTACCGCCGATCCATGAAACGAATAATATTGGAACCCAGAATCGAATTTTATCCATAAACGACGCATTGAATCTTATGATGCGGAGGGATCATAAGTCCGGTTATGGGTACCAGGTTAAATCCTAAGTCACGCCCAAGCCGGTTATGCAGGGATAGCTACTGCAATTTTTGTACCACGGGTGGGAATTGCAAACATTTGGTAATTAACACATAAATAAAATATTTAATTTAATAGATAGTATGCGACCTCCATATTCTTGTAGCTCTGCATAATGGAACTGCCTGAACTATGTTAACTGCCTGGGAATTTTGGATTGATTTTCGTAACATTAAGGTATGAGAAAGCTGGAGAGCATTCATGAGTTTTACGAGGACAGGCACTACTGGATACCGGAAGAAATAAGAAAAAACCTCGGTCATTTTAATGTGTTCAGTTTGGCTCCATA
>Ga0116152_10001255_pt1 | contig 21011 bp, 18 predicted proteins | sample AD_UKC119_MetaG_FD_89894 | JGI IMG/M metagenome (GOLD analysis project Ga0116152, IMG submission 89894) | Active sludge microbial communities of municipal wastewater-treating anaerobic digesters from Hong Kong - AD_UKC119_MetaG | ecosystem: Engineered > Bioreactor > Anaerobic > Digestate...
GCGCCCGACCAGCGGCAGGCCATCGCTGACAGCTGGCCGCGCAGCATCGACGACAGCGCTGCCCGTGCCGATTGGGGTTGGGAACCGCAATACGACCTGAAGGGCATGGTGGATGATATGATGGCGCACCTGAAGAACCGGGTCGTGAAGAGCTGAAACCTTTTCAAGCCCATCCACGTATCGCGTGCGTCAAGACAGGTACGATCGCATGTCATTCCCGAAACGCCCCCTCTTCCTAGCCGCTTCCGCCCTCCTGGTGATCTCCTTGCAATGCTCCTTCGCCCAGGCGGGTACGATGGTGCAGGACACCCTGAACCGGGTGGATGAGATGGGCCGGAAACAGGGCTTCTGGAAGGTGACCGCGCCGAACATGGATAAGCCGGGCTATTCCGATGGTCAGCTGATCGAGGAGGGCCGCTACACGAACAGCAAGCGTATCGGCCTGTGGAAGCGCTACTGGCCGAACGGCAAGGTGATGAGCGAGATCACCTACCAGATGGGTCGGCCGCGTGGTGCCTACAAGACCTACTACCCGAGCGGCCGCACCGAGGAGCAGGGCAACTGGGACCTGGACCGCAATACCGGCAAGTTCCAACGCTACCACCCCAACGGGCAACTGGCCCAGGACTTCATCTTCACCCCGGACGGTGTGCGGGATGGCGAACAGAAGTACTACCACGAGAACGGTCAGCTGGCCGTGCAGGTGAACGTGGAACAGGGCAAGGAGGATGGGACATTGAAGCGCTACACCCCGGATGGTCAGCTGCAGCAGGTGGCCGAGTTCAACGATGGGGTGATCAATGCTGCGAACAGCAAGTACCTCAAGCCGGTCCCCAAGGCAGAAGAAGTGAAGGTGGATCCGAAGGCCGCACCCGCCCCGGCCGTGACGGCTGAAGAGACCACCAATGCCGTCACCTTCCGGGAGAACGGCTACAACACCCTCTACGACCGGCAGCTCCGCATCTCCCAGCAAGGCGAGTTCAAGCAGGGGCGCCTTTATGATGGACGGCGCTATACCTACGACAAGGATGGCATCCTGCAACGGATCCAGGTCTTCAAGCAGGGCCGCTACAGCGGTGATGCCGTGATCACGGACGAGGATCGCCAGTAGATCGGGAAGGGTCGGCGGCGGCCTGTACCTTCGCGGGCCTTACCGTTGATCATGTCCGAGCCGATCCATGGCCCCCTGTACATCACGAACACCCTGACCCGCAGGAAGGAGGAGTTCGTCCCCCTGGACCCACCTCGCGTTGGTCTGTATGTCTGTGGCCCCACTGTGTACAGCGATGTCCACCTGGGCAATGTCCGCACCTTCCTCAGCTTCGATACGCTCTACCGCTGGCTGTCCTTCATAGGCTACAAGGTGCGCTACGTGCGCAACATCACCGACGTGGGCCATCTTGTGGGGGATGTGGACGAGGGGGAGGACAAGATCGCGAAGCGTGCCCGGCTGGAGCAGCTGGAGCCCATGGAGATCGTGCAGAAGTACACCAATGGCTTCCACGATGTGATGCGCCTCTTCAACATCCTGCCGCCGAGCATCGAGCCCACGGCAACCGGCCACCTGATCGAGCAGATCGGCATGGTGGAGCGCATCATCGCTAGTGGATACGGCTATGAGGTGAACGGAAGCGTGTACTTCGATGTGCCGCGCTTCGCCGGGAAGCATGCCTACGGTGAACTGAGCGGCCGCCGGATCGACGAGCTCCTGACCAACACCCGCGATACCGAGGGGATGGACGAGAAGCGAAGCCCGCTCGACTTCGCCATCTGGAAGAAGGCCGAACCGCAACACCTGATGAAGTGGCCGAGCCCCTGGGGAGAGGGCTTCCCGGGCTGGCACCTCGAGTGCAGCGCCATGAGCACGAAGTACCTCGGGCCCACCTTCGACATCCATGGCGGCGGCATGGACCTGAAGTTCCCGCACCACGAATGCGAGATCGCGCAGAGCATCGCCGCCGATGGCCATGCACCGGTGCGCTACTGGATGCACGGCAACATGCTCACCGTGAACGGTCGGAAGATGGCCAAGAGCGAGGGCAATGGCTTCACGCCGGAAGAGCTGATCAACGGGAACCACAAGTTGCTGGACAAGGGCTACAGCCCGATGACCGTGCGCTTCTTCATGCTGCAGAGCCACTATGCCAGCACGCTCGACTTCAGCAACGCGGCACTGCAAGCATCGGAGAAGGGCCTGGAACGCCTCATGGCCGCATTGGACCTGCTGCCGGGCCTGAAGGCCGGGACCGCCGATGGAGCGGACGTCGCCGCGCTCGAGGCACGTTGCCACGCTGCCATGAACGACGACCTCAATACCCCGGTGATGATCGGGGAGCTTTTCGAGGGCGTGCGCATCATCAACTCGGTGAACGATGGTCGACTGACTTTGACGGCGGCATCCATCGACAAGCTGCGGACCGTGATGCAGCAGATGGTCCTGGAGGTGCTCGGTCTCGCGCACGAACGTGCGGCCCAGGCCGATGACCGCACCTTGGACGGACTGGTCCAGGCCTTCATCCGCATGCGGGCGGAGGCCAAGGCGAAGAAGGATTTCGCAGCGAGCGATGCCATCCGCGATCGCCTGCTTGAACTCGGGATCACCTTGAAGGACACGAAGGAAGGCACGATATGGTCACGCAGTTGAACGCACGGCAGCCAGGGTCCACGATCCTGCCCATCATCCTCTTGCTCACCGCCTGCGGGACCGAACCACCCGAGACCACGCCGGTGGTCCACGAGCCGGCCGTACAGGAGCTTCCCGCCACCCCGATCTTTAATGCCGACAGCGCCTATGCCTATGTGGCGGAGCAGGTGGCCTTCGGTCCCCGCGTCCCGGGCACGCGGTCGCACCAGGCTTGTGGTGATCGTTTGGTGCAACGCCTGAAGGATTCCGGGGCGGAGGTGATCGAGCAGACGGGTACGGTCATCAGCTACAACAACGAACGGCTGCCCCTGCGGAACATCATCGGCCGCTTCCATCCCGACCGTCAGGACCGCATCCTGTTGCTCGCCCATTGGGATACCCGACCGTTCGCGGATAAGGACGACCAGCGCACCAATGAGCCGATCGATGGAGCCAATGATGGTGGCAGCGGGGTGGCGGTGCTGCTGGAGATCGCCCGTCACCTGGCCGCCAAGGAGCATGGCCCGGGGGTGGACATCCTCTTGACCGATGTGGAGGACCATGGCCAGCCCAGTGGAGCCATGACCATGGATGAACGCAGCATCGACACCTGGTGCCTGGGTTCGCAGTACTGGGTGAAGAATCCACATGTGCCAGGCTACAAGGCCCGCTTCGGCATCCTGCTGGACATGGTGGGAGCTCGGGACGCTCTCTTCTACCAGGAAGCACTAAGCATGCAATACGCCCCGGCCATCGTGCGCAAGGTCTGGAAGACGGCCGCCGCGCTCGGCCTTGGTGATCGCTTCGTTCAGGAGACGAAGTACTTCGTGGGGATCGATGACCACATTCCGGTGAACAAGGTCCTGCGCATCCCTACGATCGACATCATTGAGTTCGATCCGGCCACACAAGCCTTCGGGCCTTACTGGCATACGCATGATGATTCCATGGACGTGATCGACCGGGGCAGCCTGGATGCCGTGGGCCGCACGGTGCTCGAGGTGGTGTGGAAGGAACGGTAGGCTTACGCCGTCTTGCAGGACCATCACCCTCGCATATGACAAGGGGGCGTCCGATCCAATGATCGAACGCCCCCTTGTCATATCAGCATCACTCCTTCGTGAAGCGGGCGGTGCGCTCGCCGCCGTCACCGGTGACGCGGATCGTGTACATGCCGGGCGCTAATCCGCTGATGTCGATGCCCATGTTGATCGTGCGGCCCTGCAGAACGACCCGACCCATCGCATCGATCACGGTGTGGTTCACCACGTCCTGCGCGTTGATCGCCAGGGACAGGCGATCGGTGGCCGGGTTCGGGTAAACGGAGAACAGACGGTCTGAAGCGACATCCGCCGCGCCCGTACTGATGCTCTCGACCACGGTGATGGTGGTGTTCACTTCCACGTCGGTCAGGACGGTGGTGAGACCAGAAGGCCAGAGCAGGCGCACTTCGCTGATCTCCGTATCCTGGCCGAGGCCGAAGTGGGCCATCAGGCTGCTCATATAACGGAAGCCATCGCCGCTCCGGATCTCCCGGATCTGCTGGCCCAGAGGGGTGGTGACGATGATGCGGGTGCCGATCGCGTTCCCGTTGCTCACCATACCCACGGGGTTGATGCGGAGCCAGTTGTTGGGGCCACCATTGTTGTAACGCACGGCATTGGTGGAAAGCAGGTCCAGGTAACCATCGTTATTCAGGTCGCCAACCGCATGATTACCCGCGTTCGTGGCCCATTCGAATGTGAGCGGTCCGGTGCCCATGAATACGGATCCACCGCCCAGGATGTCCAGCCAGCCGTCGTTGTTGAAGTCGTGGGTGGTCCATTCCGTGCTCGTGCCGGTGTTGTTCTCCATACCCGAGCCAACGGTCACATCCGTGAAGATCCCGTCATCGTTCCGGAAGACCTTGTGGCTGCCGAAGGCGGTGGAGCTTGCACCGACCACCACGTCCAGGTCACCATCATGATCGTAATCCCCCCATGCGCTTGACCAGCTCTGGTGGAAGCCGTTCGCCAGACCGATCGAGGCGGCGATCTCCGTGAAGGTGCCATCCCCGTTGTTGCGATGCATCTGGTCGATCGCCGCGAGCGATTCACCACCGCGGCACTTCGCGATGAAGAGGTCCATGTCCCGATCGTTGTCGAAGTCGACCCAGATGGAACCGTAGTTGCCCCCGTCCAGGTTATCGCCAAGTCCGCCTTGGTTGTACGTCAACGTCCCGTCGCCATTGTTGATGTAGAACACGTTGGGGTCCACGTCATGGCAGACGAAGGCGTCCAACAGACCGTCGTTGTTGATGTCGATCATGTTCGAGCGCTGGCTGAACACATATTCCGGATAGGACACCTCATTGAAGGCGGTCCCGTCGCCGCTGGTCAGCATCATGGTCACGCCCTGGCCCCCGCCGTAAAGCAGGTCGTTGTACCCATCGTCGTTCAGGTCCCCCGCACACAGGCTCCAGCTTGGAGAGTTCTCCACCGTCGTGGTGAGGATGGTGTTCACCACGAAGCCGCCTCCAGGTTGCTGAATATGCAGATGGATCCGGTCGTCCTGTACGGTCACGATGTCATCCAGTTGGTCGTTGTTCATGTCCACAGCCGCCAGAACACTTCCCTGCGTGGGATTCGAAGTGGAGGTGAAGTTGATGCTGGGGACCATCACGGGACCTTCGTTCAGCTGGAAGGTGAAACCGGCGCCGCTCCACCGGTCATCCCACGCGATGTAATAGGTGATACCCGCCACCGCGTTGAAGCTGCAAATGGACAGGTAACCATTTCCGATGGAACCACCATCGTCATCCCAAGCGTAGCACGAAAGGTTGGAGCAACCGCCGATCAACACGCTCACCCGTGTATCGCCGCCGGTGTTCTCGACCAGGTCGCTGGTAATGGTGATCCCGGTGTTGGAGGAAGGTGTGTAGGAGAACCAGATGGCATTGCCGGCCACCTGTCCGCCATTGCAATTCAGCGCAGGCGGCGTGCCGATCACGGCACCCACGGTATGCGCACCCGTGGTGATGGGTATGGCCGTGGAACATTGGTCCTGGCCTTTTGCCCAGGCCGCGCAGCTAAGGAGCGCAATAGCGAGTATGTGTTTCTTCATGGTCGTTCCGTTGTTCGTTGCAGGTGGATCAAATATAGCGGTAGCTCATGGCCGGCTCTTTCCCGCGCCGGGCAGGGAACGCCTTCGCTTGGAACGCTGACGCGCCCTGGTGATACCCAACCATTCGCGAGTGCCATGCGTAACCCGGGCGTGTCTGCTCTGCCGGCTGGCTACCTTGCCACCATGTCCGGACCATCCACCGACGATCGTCGCCTCTTCCTCCTTGATGCCTTCGCCCTGATCTACAGGGCCTACTTCAGCTTCATCCGCGCTCCACGGGTGAACAGCAAGGGCTTCAATACCAGCGCGGCGTTCGGGTTCACCACCACCCTGCTCGACCTCATCAAACGGGAGAAGCCCACCCACCTCGCCGTGGTCTTCGATACCGCCGCGCCCACCGAACGACATGAGACCCTGCTCGACTACAAGGCGAACCGCGAGGAGATGCCCGATGATATCCGCAGCAACCTGCCCTACATCCGCCGCATCATCGAGGCCCTCAACATCCCCATCCTCGAAAGCGACGGCTACGAGGCGGATGATGTGATCGGAACACTGGCCAAGAAGGCGGAACTGGAGGGCTATACCACCTTCATGGTCACACCGGACAAGGACTTCGGGCAGCTGGTGAGCGATCGTATCATCATGTACAAGCCCGGGCGTGGCGGCGACCCGCCGGAGAAGCTCGGCCCAACGGAGGTGTGCGAACGCTGGGGAGGGCTGACCAGTCCGGAACAGGTCAAGGATATCCTGGGCCTCATGGGCGATGCTGTGGATAACATCCCAGGCATCCCCGGCATCGGCGAGAAGACCGCGATGAAGCTCGTACAACAGTTCGGATCGCTGGAAGCGGTGATCGAGGGTGTGGACCAGCTGAAGGGTAAACAGAAGGAGAACGTGATCCAGTTCGCGGAGCAGGGACGGATGAGCAAGTTGCTCGCGACCATCAACGTGAACGCACCCGTAGAGCTCGATCACGATGCGCTCCACCTCGATCCACCCGACAAGGACAAGGTGATGGAGGTCTTCAGTGAGCTGGAGTTCAAGACGCTGGCGGCCCGGGTGCTGGCACCAAGCGATCCCGGCGGAGCAGATCCCGGGAATGGATCAACCCGGTCGCGAAAAGGCACCCCGGCCGGCGCCCCGGCACAAGTGGACCTCTTCGGTACAACGACCGATGTGGACGGCAACGTGGAGATGAAGGAGTTCGCCACCATCGACACGGTGAAGCACCGCTACCTGCTGGAGGATACCGATGAGAAGATGTACATGCTGGCCGCGCAGTTGAAGAAACAGCCGCGCTTCGCCTTTGATACCGAGACCACCGGTACGGACGAACGGACCGCCGAACTCGTGGGCCTGTCCTTCAGCTTCAAGTCACATGAAGCGTACTACGTTCCCGTTCCCGCTGACCGGAAGGAGGCCCAGCGCATCGTGGAGATCTTCAAGCCCGCCCTGGAGAACGAGACCATCGGCAAGGTGGCGCAGAACGCCAAGTACGACATCCGCGTGCTGAAGAACTATGGCGTGGAGGTGAAAGGCCCCTTGTTCGATACGATGGTGGCCCATTTCCTGCTGAAGCCCGATCAACAGAAGCACGGGATGGACTACCTGAGCGAGACTTATCTCGGTTATCGGCCAGTAAGCATCGAAGCGCTCATCGGTGAGAAAGGAAGGGGCAGGGTGCAGAAGAGCATGCGCGATGTGCCCGTGGCCGAGGTGAAGGAATACGCAGCCGAGGATGCCGACATCACCTGGCAGCTCGCCGGGAAGTTCGAACCCCTCCTGGCCGCGGATGAAGTGACGGACCTCTTCAACTCGGTGGAGATGCCCCTGGTGCAGGTGCTCGCGGACATGGAGACGGAGGGCATCCGCATCGACATCCCGGCGCTGAAGCAGTTCAGCGAAGAACTGGGGGCCGACCTGACACGTCTTCAGGAGGAGATCCACGCGGCATCCGGTGTGCCCTTCAACATCGATAGTCCGAAGCAGCTCGGTGATGTGCTCTTCGAGACCCTCAAACTCGGTGGTGACAAGGTGAAGAAGACGGCGAAGACCGGGCAGTACCAGACCAGTGAGGACATCCTGCAGGCGATGAGCGGCGCCCATCCGGTGATCCCCCTGATCCTGGATTACCGCAGCCTGCGCAAGCTGAAGGGCACCTACGTGGATACCCTTCCCGAAGCGGCCGATCCGACGACGCATCGCGTGCATACCAGCTACCTGCAAACGGTGGCGGCCACGGGCCGGCTCGCCAGCAACGACCCCAACCTGCAGAACATCCCCATCCGCACCGAGAAGGGAAGGGAGATCCGCAAGGCCTTCGTGCCCCGGGATGAACACCACCAGTTGCTCAGCGCCGACTACTCCCAGATCGAACTGCGGATCATCGCGCACATGAGCGGCGACAAGAACATGCAGGAGGCCTTCCGGCATGGACTGGACATCCACGCGGCCACGGCGGCCAAGGTCTTCAATGTGGACATCGCCGCAGTGACGCGTGAACAGCGGAGCAGGGCGAAGGCCGTGAACTTCGGCATCGCCTATGGGCAGGGCGCCTTCGGCCTGAGCCAGACCCTGGCCATTCCCCGCGCCGAGGCCAAGCAGATCATCGATGATTACTTCGCCCAGTTCCCAGGTGTCCGCAACTACATGGATGAGACCATCGGCTTCTGCCGCACGCATGGATACATCAAGACCCTCATGGGCCGCCGCCGCTACCTGCCGGACATCACCAGCGGCAACAACACGGTGCGGGCACAGGCCGAGCGCATCGCCATCAACGCGCCCATGCAGGGCACGGCCGCGGACATCATCAAGGTCGCCATGGTCAACGTGCATGCGGACCTCCGTCGGAAGGACATGCGCAGCAAGCTGTTGCTGCAGGTGCATGACGAACTCGTGTTCGATGCCTTCAATGATGAACTGGACGAACTGAAGACGCTCGTGCGTGATCGCATGCAGGGCGCGATGGAGCTTGCGGTGCCGTTGGTTGTTGACATGGGCGTGGGGAAAAACTGGCTGGAGGCGCACTGATCGCCCCATCCGCTATCGGGACCTTTACAGCCGACTCTCCATCAACCCATGAGCGTGATGCGCAAGTACCTATGGCCGGCCGCTTTCATCGTGGCCGCTTCCCTTGCCGGCTGCGGCGGTGAACCTGCCGCACAGGACCAGTTGACCGTTGACACCGCAACGGACAGCACCAAGGAGGAACGGATGGCCAAGACGAAGAAGATCTTCTACAACATCCCGTCCCCCATGGAGACAGCGGCACTGCTGAAGAAGGCCGGGGCACAGTACAACAGCAAGATCCTCAACGACGTGAAGAACGTCGACAAGTACACCGCGGCCAGCCAGCAGGCGCTCAACCTGGGTGTCTATGGTGCGGACCTGAGCTATGCCAGCGTCTTCAACCATACGCAGGAGAGCATGTTCTACACCTCCTGCTCGCGCAAGCTGGCCGACCGCCTCGGGGTCACGAACGCGTTCAACGACAGCACCCTGGAACTGATGCAATCCAAGATGAACGACCGCGATGCGCTGTTGGACATCATCAGCACCACCTATTGGGATGTGGATGCCTACCTGAAGGAGAACGGCCGTGACAACATCAGTGCATTGATGATCGCCGGTGGCTGGGTGGAAGGGCTCTACGTGGCCACCCAGGTGACCACCACGAACGATACTCCGGACCTGCGGCGCCGCATCGCGGAGCAGAAGCACGCACTGGATGATCTCGTGGCCCTGGTCAGTTCCTATGGTGTGGAGGACGCCCGTCTGGACGGTGTGAAAGGGGACCTGGCCGCCCTTCAGGAATTGTTCAAGGAGATCAAGACGCCGGAACCGGGCGCCACCACCACAGAGGAGAACGGCGTAACGGTCATCGGGGGGAACGAGCCTCCGGCCACCCTGACGGATGACCAGCTCACCGCGATCCGCGACAAGGCCGCCTCCATCCGCAATTCCTACATCAACTGATGCGTAACATGCTATCCCCAAGCCTGTTCGTTCGTTCGGCCCTGCTGGTTTGCGCTGTTGCAGGAGGCCTCTCCGCCTCGGCCCAATGCCGGAGCTTCGCCAAGAACAAGTGTGTTCCTGAACTCGCACCATACAAGTTCAACGAGACCTTCAACGCGGCCCAACTCGCCCCGGGCGAGGAGGCCGAGGTGAACCTGACCTTCTACAGCGGCCAGGAGTACCGGGTGATGGTCTGCACCCACCCGATCCTCGGTGAGGTGAACTGGAAGCTCGTGGACGAGAACAACAAGATCGTGTTCGAGAGCCTGGCGGATGAACCCAAGAAGTTCTTCGACCTGAAGGCGGGCAGCACCGTGCCGATGAAGGTGGTGGTCTGGGTGCCCAATAAAGGCTCCTCCTCCATGGTGCACGTGGGATGCGTGGCCATCATGGTCGGCTTCAAGGAGTGATCGCGAACGGGGTGAACGAACGAGCCCCGGCACTTACCGGGGCTCACTCGTTCAATAGGGTGTGGTCCTATTCCCTCACCACACGCACCGTACGGATGCCTTCGGAAGTGGTGACGCGTACAAAGTAGATCCCGCTGGCCCGCTCGGCCACAGGGATGGCGATGCGTTGGTCGCCAGCGGTCAGCGTACCTTCATGGAAGGTGGGAAGCACCCGGCCCGTTACGTCAAGGAGTTCCAACCGGACACGATCAGTAGTGCCCATCCGAAGGCGCAGATCAGCGTTCGCGGTGGTCGGGTTCGGGACCACTACGGCGCCGGAAACGTCCTCACCCAGCTCCACCAGGCCCACGTTCACCGGTGTTCCGTTCAGGTTGATGTCGTCCAGATATAGGTTGTTGCCGCCATCGCTGAAGAAGTCGAAGCGGATCCGCATGTCACTGACCTGGAAGCTGCTGTTGATCGTCAGGATCTCCTTGTAGCCCCATTGCGCCGGGCCGTTCGGTATGAAGTTGCCGGTCACGATGCCACCCGTGTTCAGGTCGCTGGTGCCGAAGAGCTGCCCGCGAAGGCTCCAGTTCTCACCACAGTTGTTGCTCACGAAGATCCGGAGCTGGTCCGCACTGGTGGTGGTCCGTCGCGCGTACGCGTAGCGGAAACTCAGTACGATGTCGGATACTCCGCTCATGTCGAACGTAGGTGTGACCAGCTGGTCGAGTCGCCCGGCCATGCTGAGGTTATTCAGGATACGCACGCTCTTTGAGCCGGTGTATGCCGCGGAACTCGTGATCGTGTAACCATTATCCCCGTCGTTGTTCACCACGGTCCAACCCAGATCATCCGGCTGGGACGCCGATTCGAAGCTCTCAACAAGCGGTGGAGCCTGGCCGGGGTTGCTCAGCACCGTGATCACGTTCTGCTCCGTGGTGGATACCAGGTTCGAACCATCGGTGGCGGTGAGGGTCACAGCGTAGGTGCCGCCCTCCGGGTAATACACCGAAACGAAGGCTGCGTCGCTGGTCGCAGGCTCTCCGCCAGGGAAGGTCCAGGTGCGCGAGGTGACGTTGTGGTAGCTCTCATCGGTGTACACGACCGAACTGCCCGCGCAGATCTCCCGACGGTTGACCGAGAACCGTGCAGCGCACAGCGTCGCATTGCCGTTCACCCCGGAATTGATCAGGGTGTTCGTCTGCCATAATTGGTTGCGCTGGGCCGTGTTCGAGTTCAGCGCCGCGATCATGCGTGTCTTCTGTCCCTCGGTGAACATCTTGGAGCAGTACGAATACTCCATGTAGTTCTCCACATTGTCAAGCGCCGATCCGCAGCTGGCGCCGTTCAACGTGCAACTGGTCCAGCCACGTGTGTTCGGCGTGTCCGAAACACCATCGTCCTCATTGCAATTGGAATCAAGCCCTGGGTTGTTGCTGTTGCCCCAGGTATGGGCCAGGTTCAACCAGTGGCCCACCTCATGGGTCAGCGCACGGGAGCGACCGGTCGATGAGGTGCCGATGGCCCCGACGTAGGTGTGCTGTATCACGATCCCGTCCTCTTCCGGTATCCAATCCGCCGTTCCCGGCCGGAAGGTGTATCCAGCAGCACCATCCGCAGAGGCCGCCACCCATACCTGCATGTAACGGTTGCGTGGCCATGAGATCAGTGCCTTCATCTGGTCGTCGCCCGCATTGGTGAGCGGCGATACGGTGCGCGTGATCCCGTTCGTGCAGTTCCCCTGCGGATCCTTGGTGGCCAGGCGGAATTCGATCCCGATGTCCGCCACGATGTCCTGGAACTGAGGCCGCACGTTGTCCCAGTCCGCGTTCAGGCGGTTGAAGTCATTGTTCAGGATCCTCACGGCATCCTGGATCTGCGCATCGCTGATGTTCTCCGGGCCGTTGTTGTGGATGATGTGGAAGACGACCGGAATGACATAGCCACCACCGCCGCCACGTTCACCTTCCTCCTGGAAGTTCCGGGTGAAGGACTCCAGCTCCTGGGTACGCTGGGCCACACGTGCTGCAAAATCAGCGGTACGGGCGATGGGCGCACCGATGCGGTGGGTCTCGTCGTTGCCGCAATGGAAGGACTCCTGGGCAGAAAGCTCGCTCAATGGCAAGGCCATGGCCAGGAAGAACAAGGATCGGATCATTTGATTGAAAGGGCCGGTACATGAATGCACCGTCGGTGTAAAAATACGGAGCCACGGTCCCACCATTGGACCCCTGGCAAGCCATCCGGCCCGATCCAACCGGGTTCCCAACGCTGTAATGGCCCCCCTTGGGAAAGGGTCAACGCGCCCTCCTCCTTCGGTCGGAAGCCCGCTTTTGACCGCTGGAAGGCCGTTCCCGGCAGGTTGAAGACCGATGCTCCAACGGCCGCCGCGCGACCACGGAACGGGCAATCGTGGGATCCTGACCCAGCGTCGGGGATGGTCCGATCCTCAGCTCAGGGCCTGCTCCAGGTCGGCGATGAGGTCCTCAACGTCCTCCACCCCCACGCTCAGCCGGATCAATGTATCCGCCAGGCCGTTGGCCAGTCGCTCCTCGCGCGGGATGCTGGCATGCGTCATGCTCGCCGGGTGCCCCAGCAGCGACTCCACACCACCAAGGGATTCGGCCAGCGTGAAGAGCTTGGTGCTGCTCAGTACCCGGGTGGCATCGGCCATGGCATCGCCCTTCAGCGTGAAGCTGATCATGCCACCGAAACCGCGCATCTGCCTGGCCGCGATGGCGTGGTTCACATGGGTCTTCAAGCCGGGCCAGTACACCTTGTCCACCTTCGGATGTTCCGCCAGCCACCGGGCGATGGCCTCCCCGTTCTCGCAATGGCGTTGCATGCGGAGATGGAGCGTCTTCAATCCGCGCAATACGAGGAAACAGTCCTGTGGGCCGGGTGTCGCACCGCTGCTGTTCTGGATGAAGGCCAGTCGCTCGGCCAGCGCATCGTCCGTCACGATCAATGCTCCCATGACCACATCGCTATGGCCGCCGAGGTATTTGGTCACGCTGTGCATCACCAGGTCGGCACCCAGGTCCAGCGGGTTCTGCAGGTAGGGAGTGGCGAAGGTGTTGTCCACCCCGAGGAGGCAGCCCTGCTGCTTCGCAATGGAGGCCAGACCAGCGATGTCGATGATCCGCAGGAGCGGGTTCGTCGGCGTCTCGGCCCAGATGAGCTTTGTTCTCCCGTTCACTTTCGCCTTCACCTGCTCCAGATCGCTCATGTCCACGAAATGGAAGGTGATCCCGAAGCCTTCGAAGATCTTCGTGAACAAACGGTAGGTGCCGCCGTACAGGTCGTTGGTGCTCACCACTTCATCACCCGGCTTCAGCAGCTTGATGACCGCATCGATGCTGGCCATGCCGGTGGCGAAACAGAGGCCGTGCCTGCCGTTCTCCAGGGCCGCCAAGGCGTTCTGCAGCGCCGTGCGGGTGGGATTGTGCGTCCTGCTGTATTCATATCCCTTGTGGTCACCGGGTGAAGCCTGCACGTAGGTGCTGGTCTGATAGATGGGCGTCATGATCGCCCCGGTGGCAGGATCCGGTTCAACGCCGGCGTGGATCGCTTTGGTGCCGAATTTCATCGTTGTCGCTGATTGACGGCCGCGAAGGTAGGATCCACGGAGCAGCCGCCCGGGCCCGCGTATTTTCGCGCCCCCGATGCCCGCCTCCCGTCAAGTGTGGGCGCACCTCGCGCTCTTTACGGTCAACTTCATCTACGGCGTCAACTATGTCGTGGCGAAGGGCCTCATGCCCTCGGTGATCGGGCCTTCTGGTTTCATCCTGCTCCGTGTGCTCGGGGCGGGTATCCTGTTCTGGTCATTGCGCGCCATGCGACCCGAGCGGGTGGCCCCCGCGGACCTGGTCCGCCTTCTGCTCTGTGCCATCACCGGCGTCGCCCTCAACCAGCTCATGTTCTTCCATGGCCTCATGCGCACCACCCCGCTCAATGCGAGCCTGATCATGGTGGCCACGCCCATCCTCGTCCTGGTGCTCGCCGGTGTCCTGTTGAAGGAGCGCATCACCTGGGCCAAGGCCGTGGGCGTGCTCCTGGGTGCCGCAGGTGCGCTCGTGCTCGTGCTGGTGAAGCCCGCGAACACCACCGCCGGACCCTCCAAGCTCGGTGACCTGTTCATCCTGATCAATGCCACCGCCTACGGTCTCTTCCTGGTCCTGGTGAAGCCGCTCATGCGCAAGTACAGTGCGATCACGATCATGGCCTGGTCGTTCCTGTTCGGACTCCTGCTGGTGCTGCCCTTCGGCTGGCAGGAGTTCGGCGCTGTTCAGTGGCAGGCGCTCTCCACTGCACATGTACTCGCGCTGGCCTTCGTGGTGGTGATGGTCACCTTCGTTTCCTACCTGATGAACACCTGGGCCATCGGCCATGTGAACCCGACCGTGGTGGGGGCGTACATCTACATGCAACCCGTGCTGGCCGCGGTCTTCACCTGGCTCTTCGTGCGCATAGGTCCTGAGCGGTTGGGCATTCCCGGGAACTATTCCACGGATGTCAGCCCCGTGCAGGCGCTGTGCGCACTGTGCATCTTCGCCGGTGTGTACCTCGTGGGCAGGGCCGATCGGTGAGGCAGGCTACATTTGGCCGCGATGATCCGTTCCATGACCGGCTTTGGCCGCGCTGAAGGCCAGGTTGGCGACCGCAACATGACGGTCGAGGTGCGTTCGCTGAACAGCAAGCAGCTGGACCTGTTCCTGAAGCTGCCGGCCGCGCTGAAGGATCGGGAGAACGAGGTGCGCCAGCGGGTGGGGGAGAAGGTGTTGCGCGGCAAGGTCGAACTCTCCATCGGTACCGAGGGCGCTCAGGTCACCAAACGGACCACCTTCGACAAGGACCTTGTGCAGGCCTACTATGCCGAGCTCAAGGCGATCCGCGACCAGGTGGACCCGGCTGCAGCCACCGATCTCCTCGCTCAGGTGCTCCGGCTCCCGGATGTGACCAGCACCTCGAACGAGCGCATCACCGACGAGGAATGGTACACCCTCCTCGCCTTGGTCGACGAGGCGCTGATGCGTTTCGATGCCTTCCGTGCGGCAGAGGGAGACCGTCTGCTCACGGAGATCGACGCACGCGTGAACGCCATCGTCCGCCTGTTGAACGAGGTGCAGGCGGCGGATAAGGGACGCGCAGACCGGGTGCGGGAACGGTTGCGGGCCAGGCTGGCCGAGCTTGGCGCCAAGGCGGACCAGGACCGCTTCGAACAGGAGCTGATCTTCTACCTGGAGAAGATGGACATGACCGAGGAGATGGTGCGGCTCCGGTCCCATTGCACCTATTTCCAGGAGACCATGGCCGGGTCCGAAGCCCAGGGGCGCAAGCTCGGCTTCATCGCCCAGGAGATGGGACGCGAGATCAATACGCTTGGATCCAAGGCCAACGACGCCGCCATTCAACAAGTCGTGGTGATGATGAAGGATGAGCTGGAGAAGGTGAAGGAGCAGGTGCTGAACGTGCTGTAGACATGGCGACCCCCGGGAAGTGCATCATCATATCGGCACCCAGTGGGGCCGGCAAGACCACCATCGTACGCAGCTTGTTGAAACAAGGCCTGCGCCTGGCCTTTTCGGTGAGCGCCACGAGCCGCGCCAAACGCAGCTACGAAGTGGATGGACAGGATTATTTCTTCATCAACGCCGAGGAGTTCCGCCGGCGCATCGAGCGCGATGCGTTCATCGAATGGGAGGAGGTGTATCCGGGGCAGTACTACGGCACCCTCCGCAGTGAGATCGATCGGATCTGGAGCAACGGCAACAGTGCCATCTTCGATGTGGATGTGATCGGTGGCATCGATCTCAAGCGGCATTTCGGCGATCGTGCATTGTCCATCTTCATCAGTCCGCCAAGTGTCTCCGCGTTGGAGGAGCGGCTGCGCGCACGCGGCACCGAAAGTGAGGAGAGCCTGCGCAAACGTGTGGACAAGGCCGCCCACGAAATGACCTACGCGCCCCAGTTCGACGCCGTGGTGGTGAACGACACCCTTGAACATGCCTGCGCGGAGGCGCATGCCCTTGTAGCCCGCTTCCTCGGAACATGACCATGCGGATCGGCTGCCTCTTCGGAACCTTTGACCCGCCGCACAACGGCCATGTGGCGCTCGCGCGTCACATGCTCCACACCTGCGCACTGGACCAGGTATGGCTGGTGGTCACGCCCCAGAACCCGTTCAAGACCGATCGCCCACTGAGCCCGGATGAACATCGGCTGGCCATGACCCGCCTGGCGGTCCGGGAGGTGGACGGGTTGGCTGCCAGCGGGTTCGAGATCGACCTGCCGCGACCGAGCTATACCGTGGACAGCTTGCGTTTCATGCGGCACCGCTGGCCGGACCACACCTTCTCGCTCATCATCGGCAGCGACAACCTGGCCGGCTTCCATCGATGGAAGGAGCCGGAGGACATCCTGGAACACCATGAACTGCTGGTGTATCCACGAAGAGGCTTCCATGAACACCTCGCTGCATCAGCGTTCCATGGCCATCCCGGCCTGCGCATCATCGCCGATGCGCCGATGCTGGACCTGTCCTCCACGGAGATCCGGCGCAGGATCAAGGCGTGGGAGTCCGTGGACGATCTGTTGCCGCCTGCGGTGCTCAGCTACATCCGGCAACACCGGCTCTACAACCCCTGAAGGTCGATCGGCTCCACGATGCCGGCGCTCTGGATCAGGTGGTCGCGAAGGACCGTCACCGCTCGCGCATGCCCGCTCTCGTTCACCACATGCAGGTCGCACAGGTGCCTGTACGGAAGCAGGTAGTTGCGGTAGGCCGGCAGCACGTGATGTTCCCATTGGTACATGACATCCTCCGCACCATAGCCCCTCTCCTGGGCGTCCCGCTTGAGCCGCCGCTCCAATTGGGCTCCCTCGCTGGCATCAATGAAGATGCGCAGGTCGAACAACTCCCGAACGGCTTCGTGGTGCAGTACAAAGAGCCCCTCGACCAGGATCACCGGTGAGGGACGCAATTCAATGAGCTTCGGTTCCTTGTCCGTCTGGTTGAAGGTGTACTCCTTCCGGAAGATCGGATCGCCCGCGACCAACGAACGCAGGTCCCTCGCCAGGGCGTCCATGTCCACCCCCTCGGGCAGGTCGAAGTTCACCTTGCCGTTCTGATCGAGCTTCTGCGCCTCGATCGGCAGGTAATAGTCGTCCTGGGAAATGAGGCAGGCCATGCCTTCGGGAAGGGCCTTCTGAAGCGCACGTACCAGCGTGGTCTTTCCAGACCCGCTCCCTCCGGCTACGCCGACGAGGTAGGCTCCGCGGTGCATCGGTGGCGAAAATAGGGCATCGCCGTGGGGACCTGGCGCATCACCCACGCTTTCCCCCGGCCTTGATCGTAATGCCCTGATGATCAGCGGGCCATGACCGCCGAGAACGCTTTGGCACGCCGTTTGGCTAAAGTCCTTCGACCAACGAACACCTACGACCATGAAGACCACCATCCAACCTTACCTCCGCCTCAAACGTGAAGCGATGCGGCAGATGCTTACCGGTGATGTGGAACGGTACATGCGCACGCTGCGTATGCTGAGCGACCTGCGCGGTCGTTCGCGCGCCATGGCCTGACACTAGCACGCCCCTCACGGACCGGTGTTGAACGGGTGCCGCCCCATGGAAGGCGGGCCTTCGACACCGGTCCTCTTTTTGCTGAACCGCCCGCCAGCAGGGCCGTAGGGATCAAAATCACCTTCGTGGGATCTTTTTCCCAAAGCCCGCGTAGAAGGGGACATGACGAAGAAGGACAAGATAGCCTTCATCAAAAGCAGCAAGCGGAAAACGCACGTGTACAACAACCTGGACCGTTACACGGACCAACAGTTGAACGACGTGATCCGGGAGATCGTGCAGGGGCTGATCCGCGAAAGCGAGATCATCGCCAATGCATACATCAACGGATACCGATAGGACAACTGTCGCGTTCGCCCTGCTTGAAGGCTGAAGCCTCAGGTAACGGAGCCCCCCCACCGAACGGTGGGCGGGGCTTCGTTACGTTCGGGGCCTACCAGCCAAATCCATAGTTCAAGCCCACTTGGAAGAAGGTCCGGTTCGGAAGGCTCTCCTTTTTCAGGATGGCCAGGGTGGTGAAGGGCTCACCGCTGCCGAGGTAGGTGCCCACACCGATGAACAGATCGGCATACCCGCTTTCCATGGAACCGCGCAGCCCCAGCCGAAGGCCCAGTGGAAAGACCATTCCTTTTCCCTCCACCCGCACCAGTTCATAAGTGGAAGAGCCGAAGAAGGAGGGCGTTTCCACCCCGTATTCGATCTTCTGCTTCACCGCACGCAAGCCCACCGTGGGACCGAGGTATACCGAAGTGCCATCGTTGTCCATGAAATGGAACTGCGAACGGTACTGGATGCCGATGACCTTCAGCCGCTCCCCGTACTCCGTTGAGTAGCCATAGTAATAGTCATCAACGGTCGTCCAGTTCATATCGGTGTGCACATCGAGGCCCCCGCTCAACCGATCGTTCAGGTCGAAGTCCCAACCCACGCCCATATGCCAGTTCGATCCCGAGCTGGCGGCGGTCAGTTTCTCGAAATGCACCCCATAATGGATCCCCATTTGAGCCTGGCCGGCGGTGCCGAGCGCTGCCACCAGAAGCAGGGCAAGTGCTATGCGCCGGTTCATGGGGTGAAGGTGATGTTGAGCATCTCAAGCGCCTGCGAGATAGGCACGCCGAAACCGAGGCCCTCCAGGCCCTTCCCACTGATCTTCAAGGTGGCCACTCCGACCACCAGGCCGTTCTCATCGATCAAGGGGCCACCGCTGTTGCCCGGGTTGATGCTCACGTCTGTCTGCAGCAGGCTCCGCCCCTCGATATCGCGCCGGCCGCTCATGATCCCGCGCGATACGCTCTGGCTGAGCGCCGCCTCCATCGGCGTTCCGATCGCGAAGAGCTCCTCCCCGAGCATCAACCCCAGATCGTCGCCAATGGACAATGCGGGCAGGTCGGAGGCGGATACCTTCAGCAAGGCCAGATCGAAGTCCTTGTTCACCTTCATCACCTGGGCGTCGAGGGTGAAGCCTTGTTCGAACTTCACCTTCACCAAGCCTGCGTCCCCGACCACGTGCTGGTTGGTGATCATGTATCCGTCGTTGGTGATGAGGAAGCCGCTGCCGTGGCCCTGCTCCGTTTGCACCGTAACGACGGCCTTGACCAGCGCGGAAAGCATCTCCTTGCGACCGGTGAAGGCAATGGGCGTGGGGCGCCGGATCTCCACAACATTGCCCTTGGACCTCGCCAACCCGGCGCCATAGGCACCCTGAACGATCTCTGGCAGTTCCTCCTGTTCACTGAACCTCCTTGCCGCATGGCGGAACGCATCGTTCAGGATCTGGTCTGCGAACTGCCCTGTGGCGAGATAGGTCGTGGTCGTGCTGCGCTCATACAATACACTGTCCTTGTCCAGGGGGCTCTTCAACTGCCAGCGCACCGTCAGATCAACGGGTCCGTAACACCGCCGCCGCTGGCACCTCAGGTCCGAGTACACGCGTTCGATCTTCGGGGCCAGCACGATCTTGGCCCGCTGTACCAGCTCATCACCCTTCTGCGTTCCGAGCCGCGCCATCTTCGCATCCATCCACGACTCGGAAAGGCCTGCGATGGCTGAATGGGTGATGGTCTCGGGATAGGAAAGGTCGCGGTAGAACCCGTCGGCTCCGGTGGTGATCCGCACGCCATTGGCCTTCCCCATGTCAGGCCTGTCGCCCAGGGTAACCGTAGACGGGACCACCGGGATCAGCTGCCGCTGCACGTCGGCCGGGACCACTTTGTACAGGTTCGCGGTGAAGGTGCGCACGGGTAACCGGTACAAGGCCGGGTTCTTGCGATCGACGATGTATGGGATGCCGAACAAAAGAGCGTCCGCGAAAAGCACACCGTTGTTCATGTCCGGTCGCAAGCTGAAGGTGCCGGGCACATAACCCGTCTTGCGCACTTCGAATGAGACGTCCTTGCCATCGGCCGGGTCATACACGTACCTGAACGGCGTGGTGCCGCGCTGGTCACCGTTCACGTAGACCGTGGCCTCCGCAGGTTCTGATAGGACCTCCATGCCCGTATCCTTGCCTCCGATGAGGGTGGCGCATCCCCAAAAAAGGAGGCTGGAGACGATGAGCAGGTGATGGGGCTTGCGTACCATGTCGCCAAAATGGTGAACGGCTGCGACATAAACTTGTTCCCCAATGAATTTCCATGGAAGAGCGGATCGACCTTGATGTCTGCCGGGTGGACGGCCCCCGCACCATCGACCTGAAGGATTTCCCGACTGACCTGCCTGACCAGCATGCGAAGAAGGTGTTGAAGGATTCCGTGGCGGCGGATAGTGCCCGGATCGCCGAACTGCAGGAGACCCTCCATGCCCAGTCCTCCCATGCCCTGTTGCTGATCTTCCAGGCCATGGACGCGGCAGGGAAGGACAGCTGCATCCGACATGTCCTCAGCGGCGTGAACCCGCAAGGGTGCCAGGTCACCTCGTTCAAGGCTCCAAGCGCTGCGGAGCTCGCGCATGACTTCCTATGGCGCCACGCGAAGGCGGTACCGGCGCGGGGCATGATCGGGGTGCATAACCGCAGCCATTATGAGGAGGTGCTGGTGGTGAAGGTGCATCCGTCCTTCCTTGCCGCGCAGCGGATACCCGGCGTGGATCCCGGAGCCCTTCCGGAGAACTTCTGGAACGATCGATATGCGTCCATCCGGGCCTTCGAAGCCCATCTGGCCGCCCAGGGGGTCACCATCATGAAGTTCTTCCTGCACATGGACAAGGCCGCGCAGAAGGAGCGATTCCTCGAACGGATCGAGGACCCGAAGAAGAACTGGAAATTCAGTCCCGGGGACGTGACCGAGCGA
>Ga0116152_10001256_pt1 | contig 21003 bp, 15 predicted proteins | sample AD_UKC119_MetaG_FD_89894 | JGI IMG/M metagenome (GOLD analysis project Ga0116152, IMG submission 89894) | Active sludge microbial communities of municipal wastewater-treating anaerobic digesters from Hong Kong - AD_UKC119_MetaG | ecosystem: Engineered > Bioreactor > Anaerobic > Digestate...
GATCGGCAATAGATAAACCGATTGGCCGCCGAAGCGGCCAATCCGGTTTTCTCTTACCTATTTTTCTCTTGTCCAAAAGAGAAGCGGCTAGATGCGGTTTTCTCTTGCTTATTTCTTTCTTGTCCCAAAAGAAAAGCGGCTAAATGTGGTTTTCTCTTGCTTATTTCTTTCTTGTCCAAAAGAGAAGCGGCCAATCCGGTTTTCTCTTGCTTACTTCTCTTTTATCCCAAAAGAGAAGTAAGTTACTTGAACGCCCCCGTATAGAACTGGTAATACGTGCCTTTTTCGGCCAGCAGGGTGTTGTGGTTGCCGCGCTCGATGATGCGGCCGTCCTCCAGCACCAGGATGGCTTCGGAGTTTTGCACGGTGGACAGGCGGTGGGCGATCACGAACACGGTGCGGCCGGTCATCAGCTGATCCATGCCCTGCTGCACCAGCGCCTCGGTGCGGGTATCGATGGAGGAGGTTGCTTCGTCCAAGATCATCACGGGCGGATCGGCCACGGCGGCGCGCGCGATGGATAGCAGCTGCCGCTGGCCCTGTGACAGGCGGCCGCCGTCGCCGGAGATCTCGGTTTGATAGCCCTCGGGCAGGCGCGTGATGAAATCGTGCGCGTTGGCAAGCTTAGCGGCCTCGATCACCTCGTCGTCGGTGGCGTTTAGCCGGCCGTAACGGATGTTCTCCATCACGGTGCCGGTAAACAGGCGGGTATCCTGCAGTACCATGCCCAGCGAGCGGCGCAGGTCGCTTTTTTTGATCTTGGAAATGTTGATGCCGTCGTAGTGGATTTTGCCGTCGGCAATGTCGTAAAAGCGGTTGATCAGGTTGGTGATCGTGGTCTTGCCCGCGCCGGTGGCGCCTACAAAGGCGATCTTCTGGCCGGGCTTGGCAAACAGCGAAATATCGTGCAGCACCAGCTTATTAGGCTCGTAGCCGAAGTCTACGTCGAAAAACTGCACGTCGCCCATCAGCCGTGTGTAGGTAACCGAGCCGTCCTGCTGGTGCGGGTGTTTCCACGCCCACACGCCGGTACGGTGGTCGGCCTCGGTGAGGACGCCGTTTTCATCGTTGGCGTTGACGAGCGTCACATAGCCGTCGTCCACCTCCGGCGCTTCGTCCATGAGGTTGAAGATGCGCTCGGCGCCGGCAAAGGCCATAACGACCGAGTTGATCTGCTGGGCTACCTGGCTGATGGGCTGGCTGAAGCTCTTGGACAGGGTGAGGAACGAGGCAATGCCGCCCAGCGTCAGCCCGCCGACGCCGCCGATGGCCAGCGCGCCGCCCACAATGGCGATCAGCACGTATTGCAGGTTGCCGATGTTGGCCATGATGGGCATGAAAATGTTGGCGTAGCGATTGGCTTTTTCGGCGTTGTCAAACAGCTCGTCGTTCTTTTGGTCAAAGTCGATCTCGGCCTGCCGCTCGTGGTTAAAGACCTTGATCACCTTCTGGCCGTTGATCATCTCTTCGATGTAGCCGTTTACGTCGCCCAGCGACTTTTGCTGGTGGATGAAGTATTTGGCGGACTTGCCGCCGACCTTTTTGGTGACGATCAGCATAATACCGAGGAAACAGAGCACCAGCAGCGTCAGCCATACGCTGATGGACAGCATCGCGGTAAACACCGCGGCGATCGTGATCACAGAGGAGAACAGCGACGGGATGCTCTGGGAGATCATCTGGCGCAGGGTATCGGTGTCGTTGGTGTAGTGGCTCATGATGTCGCCGTGGGTATGGCTGTCGAAGTATTTAACGGGCAGCGTCTGCATGTGGGCAAACATCTCGTCGCGCACGCGCTTGAGCACGCCCTGCGCAATGGTGACCATAAACCGGCTGTAAAACAGCAGCGCGAGCACGCCGGCCAGGCAGATGGCACCGATCGTGAGGATGGCTTGCAGCAGGCCGGAAAAATCCGGACTGTCGCTAAGCAGCAGCGGCGCGATGTAATCGTCGATCAGCGAGCGGATGAACAGCGTGGAGATCACGCCCGTGACCGCGTTGATCAGTATGCATACCAGCACCACGATAAACAGCGCGCGGTACCGGCCCGTGATGTAGGACATCAGGCGTTTGATGGTTTTGCCGAGGTTTTCGGGTTTACCGTGGGCGCCCGGGCGCATTCTACCTCCCCTCATCATCAAAATCGCCTCCCTTCATCTGCGAATGATAAACTTCCTGATAAATGGTATTGGTTTTCAGCAGCTCCTCGTGCGTGCCGACGGCGTTGATTTTGCCGCCGTCCATGACGATGATGCGGTCGGCGTCGCTGATGGAGGAGATGCGCTGGGCGATGATCAGCTTGGTGGTGTCGGGCAGATCGGTTTTAAACGCCTGCCGAAGGGACGCGTCGGTGCGCGTGTCCACGGCGCTGGTAGAGTCGTCCAGGATCAGGATCTTGGGCTTTTTGAGCAGCGCGCGCGCAATGCACAGCCGCTGCTTCTGCCCGCCGGATACGTTGGTGCCGCCCTGCTCGATGTGGGTGTCGTAGCCGTCGGGGAAGGACGTGATAAACTCGTCCGCCTGCGCCAGCTTGCAGGCCGCGATCAGCTCGTCGTCCGTAGCGTCGGGATTGCCCCAGCGCAGGTTATCCTTGATGGTACCGGAGAAGAGCACGTTTTTCTGTAGCACGACGGATACGGCGTCGCGCAGCGTTTGAATATCGTAATCGCGCACGTCCTGTCCGCCCACCTGCAGCACACCGTCGGTCACGTCGTACAGGCGCGGGATCAGCTGCACCAGCGTGGATTTGGAGCTGCCCGTGCCGCCGATTATACCGATGGTTTCGCCCGAGGCGATGTTCAGGTTGACGCCGGCCAGACATAGCTTATCCGCCTGCTGCGCATAGCTGAAGTCTACATTTTGAAAAGTGATGGAACCGTCCTTGACGGCCATGACGGGCGAGGGCTTGTTGGCCAGGTCGGGCGTCTCGGAAAGCACTTCCGAAATACGCTCGGCCGATGCGCGCGAAATGATGACCATGACGAACAAAAACGACAGCATCATCAGGCTCATAAGGATCATCATGACGTAGGACAGGAAGCTGACCAGCTCGCCGGTGGTCATGCTGCCGGCCACGATCAGCTTGGCGCCGACCCACGCGATCAGCAGCATGCAGATGTACACGCTCAGCTGCATCAGCGGGCCGTTGAAGGCGATAATCTTTTCCGCCTTGGAAAAGTCGTTGTAGATGCGCTGCGATATCACGCCGAACTTTTTGTTCTCGTAATCCTCGCGCACGAAGGACTTGACCACGCGGATGCCACGCAGGTTTTCCTGTACGACGTTGTTGAGCTTGTCGTACGTTTTGAATACGCGCTGAAAGATGGGGTGCACGTGGCTCATAATCAGGTACAGCCCCACCGCAAGGAAGGGGATGATGCCCAGGAAGATCAGCGATACCTGCGCGCTGATGGAAAACGCCATGATCAGCGAAAAGATGATCATCGCGGGCGCGCGCACGGCCATGCGGATGAGCATCATGTAGGCATTCTGGATGTTGGTAACGTCGGTGGTCAGGCGGGTGACGATGCTCGAGGTGGAAAACTTGTCGATGTTGGAAAACGAAAACTTCTGCACGCTGTAGAACATATCGTGGCGCAGGTTGCGCGCAAAGCCCGCCGCGGCCTTGGCGGAATAGAAGCCCGACAGCACGCCGAACATCAGCGACATCAGCGCGCCCGCTACCAGCGCGATGCCCATTTTCCAAATATAGTTCATGTCGCCGCCCTCGATGCCTTTATCGATCAGGCTGGCCATCAGCAGCGGGATAATGACTTCCATCACCACTTCCATTGTGACAAAGAAGGGAGATAGAAGGGATGCTTTTTTGTATTCCCGTACGCATCCAAGCAGTCGTTTGATCATAAGTGTCCTCCGTGTTATTGATCAGGTTAAGCAGGGCAGTCATTCCCTGTGCGTTGCCGGCAACCCCGTTTACCGGGGGTGCGTATCCGCGGGCGATGAAGGCGGCGCGAGATTCTGCCGGATCTTGCCCAGAATGCGAAACAGCGTTTCGATTTCATTTTCGCTCAGCCCCGCGGTGATGCTTTCCTCCACCTGGTCGATGGCGTGCATCACGTTTTCGTGGATGCCGATGGCCTTGGGCGTCAGCGTTACCTTTTTGCAGCGCGCGTCCGAAGCGACGGGTGTGCGCACGATCAGGCCGTCGCGCTCCATGCGCTGCAGTATGCCGCTGGCGGTGGAGCGGCGGATGTTGAACTCCAGCTCCAGATCATGCTGGAAGATATCGCCCTCGTCCTTATGATGGTATAAGTACCCGATAATCCAGCCCTGCATGCCTGTAACACCCTGCGTTTCATGGCTGGCAATCGTTTGGTCGATGCATTGCTTTGCCAGATTGGAAACCGATTTAATCGCAAAGCCGATTCTGCGCTGATCCGGCATCGTTTCACCCCCTACTGTTAGCACACTAACAATTAGCATGCTAACAGTATAGCGACAATAAATTTTATTGTCAATCGGTTTTTATCGCGGTCGCTGTAAAAGATTTCTTCGGCAAATTGTGGAGAGATACCAAAAGCAGTCCCGGCAGCGGAGCAACCGAGTATCCGCCGGCAAGAAAAAACGGAAGGGACCGCCGCAGCAAAGAAATTGCCTGCGTCCCTTCCGCCGGTTACCTGCCGGTTACGCGTCGGATACCGCGGCTATACGGAGGTTTCCCGCCGATACAGCGCCTCGATCCGGCGGAGGATCGCGTCCAGCTCTTCCTCCGTGTAGGGTTTGTCCAGAAAGGAATTCATACCGCGCAGCGGCATCTCCTGAAACATTTTGGTAAACAGGTCGTCTCCGTCTTCTTTTTTCGCCGGCTTCTTTTTCTCAGGCACAGGGAAGGACCGCTGCAGGGCGTCCATCAGGGGCTGAAGCTCCTCCTGCGCGCCGGAGACCTGAAGCAGGTCGCCGATGGTGGAATTTCTGGTAAAGGCGCGGATCAGCGGCTTGGAATCGGTGATGTCCACCGTTCCCGTCAGGCGAATATCGCGGCTGGACGCGCCGATCTGGATTTCATACCGGCCGTTTTCGGCATACCAGTCATGGATGCCGGTATCGAAATAGGCAAAATCGCGGCGGGAGAGCGTAAAGGTGACGGTCTTGGTTTCGCCGGCGGCAAGCGCCACCTTGTCAAAGCCTTTCAGCTCATGCACGGGACGGCGGATGCCCTCGTGCCGGCTGGCAACGTAGAGCTGAACGACCTCCTTGCCGGCGCGCTTGCCCGTGTTGCGGATGTCCGCGGAAACGGTCAGCGGGCCGCCCGTGGCAAACGCGGCATCGTCAATGCGCAGGTTTTGGTAGGCAAAGGTGGTGTAGCTCAGCCCGAACCCGAACGGGAAACGGACGTCGGCTTTGACGGAATCGTAATAGCGGTAGCCCACATACACGCCTTCCCGATACGATACCGCGTCGCCGTCGCCCGGGAAGTTGAGGTAGCTGGGGTTATCCTCCAGCCGAAGGGGGAAGGTTTCGGCTAGCTTGCCGGAGGGATTGACCGTGCCAAACAGTACATCCGCCGCGGCGCCGCCAACGGCCTGCCCGCCCAGATAGGTTTCCAGCACGGCCTTGACCTTGCCGATCCACGGCAGCTCGATGGCCGAGCCGTTATGCAGTACCACAACGGTGCGCGGATTGGCCTTTGCGATTTCCTCGATCAAGTGAATCTGGTTTTGGGGCATCCGCATATGCCTGCGGTCAAAGCCCTCCGATTCGGACGCCGGCGAAAGGCCGGCAAACACTACCGCCGTATCGCAATCCTTTGCCAGCGCCACGGCTTCGGCCACAAGGCGCGGGTCAACGGCGTCCTCTGCGTCGTCAAATCCCTGTGCGTAGCGCACATCGGCGCCGGCGGGCACCGCATCCATCGCGCCGGTGATATCGGACGGGTTGATATGGCTGGAGCCGCCGCCCTGATAGCGCGGCGTTTTGGCGTATTTGCCGATAAAGGCGATTTTCTCATCCCTGCAAAGCGGCAGTATATCGTCCTCGTTTTTCAGCAGCACCATGCAGTCGGCGGCGATACGGCGGGCTGCTGCGTGGCCGGCTCGCAGGTCAAAGGCCGCGTCGGCGCGATGATTGTCCAGATAGCGGTACACAATGGTCAGGATTCGCGTAACGGCTTCGTCCACCACGGCCATGGGCACGCGCCCGCTCTGCACGGCGGCCACGAGCTTTTGGTCGTTTTGCGTGGTTTTGCTCGGCATTTCCAGGTCCATGCCTGCCAGCACGCCGGCCACGTGGTCGTTGCACGCGCCCCAGTCGGTCATGGTGTACCCGTCAAAGCCCCATTCGTCCTTGAGAATGGTGCGCAGTAAAAGCTCATTCTCGCTGGCGTAGGTGCCGTTTACCCGATTGTAGGAGCACATTACCGTCCACGGCTTGCCTTTTTTTACCGCGCCTTCGAAGCTCGCCAGATAAATTTCGCGCAGGGTGCGTTCGTCCGCGTTTGCGCTCACGGTCAGGCGGCGGGTTTCCTGGTTGTTCATAGCGTAGTGCTTCAGGCTGGTGCCCACGTTTTGGCTCTGCACACCCTGTATGTGCGCCGCCGCCATCTCGGACGCCAGATACGGGTCCTCACTGAAATATTCAAAGTTGCGGCCGCACAGCGGGCTGCGTTTGATATTGGCTCCGGGGCCCAAAATCACGCTCACGTCCTCGGCCTGGCATTCCTCGCCCAGCGCCCGCCCCAGGCCATACAGCAGATCCCGGTCGAAAGAGCAGGCGGTGGCGCAGGCGGCGGGATAGCAGACCGCCTTCACCGCTTCGTGAAGGGCAAGGTGATCGCCCGCGGTGTTCTGCTTGCGCAGGCCGTGCGGACCGTCGGTAATCATCACCGGCGGGATGCCCAGGCGCTGTACGCCTTTCAGGTTCCAAAAACCGCTGCCCGAGAGCATGCCGGCCTTCTCCTCCAGCGTCATCTGTTCCACGAGCTTTTGTACGTTTGTCATGGTGTCCTCCTCATTGTAAAGCGCCTGTTGCACAGGGATGATCCGCCGTATCGGACGACACGGAAGTATATCGTTCTATCCATGCGCAAAAATCAGGTGCGTTCTATCTCTATTCCAGACTATATCACGGTAAATTTCTTTTTGTCAATCATAAGAAAGGACGACCTCTGTACAAAAAGTATAACGTAATACTTATATTTGGCTTCGCTATGAATCCGCACCTGATGAAAGGGCGGCCGTTTCTCACTGCAACGTTGCATTTGCTCTTCGTTTCTGGTACAATTTAGCAGATTAAATGAGGTGAAACCATGCCCACTATCCGGGAAATCGCGAAAGAAACAGGCCTTTCGGTCAGCACGGTGTCCATCGTGCTGCGCGGCAACGTGCCCAAAGGCCGGGTTTCGGAAGAGACGCAAAAAAAGATCCGCATGACGGCGCAGAAGATGGGATATCAGCCCAACCTCTCGGCGCGGCGCCTGCGCTCGGGGCAGGAAAACGTGCGTACGCTTGCCGTGTTCTGGGCGTCTGATTTTCGCGCGCCGCTGATGGTGCGCTTTTTGCGCGGGCTGCAAAAGGCCGTGCTGGACAGCGGCGATACAAGCGAGTTTGTGATCTATCCCTACCACGTGGGCAAGCTGAGGGAAGCGCTGCGGGAGCCGTACTTTTATAACGCCGCCATCGTCTGCAACGCCAATAAGGACGATATCGCCTTTTTGGAAAACGACAACATCCCCGTGCCTGTGGTGCTGTACAACCGGCACTCGCAGACCATCCTTAATGTCTGTGTGGATAACGTTGCCATGGGCGTCCTGCCCGCGGCCATCTTTACCTCGCGCGGGCACAGGCACGCCGTGATGATCACCAATCTGGCGCCCTTCATGGGCATGGAGGAGCGCGAGCAGCGCTTTACGCAGGAAGTGATCAACAACGGGCTGTCCATCCGGCTGCTGCGTGTGGAGGCGTCCATGGAGGGCGGCTATCAGGCGGCGCAGGCGATTGCCGCCATGGAGCCGCGGCCCGACTGCGTGTTCTGCCTGCACGATGCGCTGGCGATCGGTGCGCTGAAGGGCTTTGCGTCCCGCGGCGTGCGGGTGCCGGAAGATATCGAGCTGATCAGCGTGGGCAACGGCGACAAGGATTTGGAGGAATATGCCAGCACGTCGCTGTCGGTGGTGCATCTGCCCATGGAGCGGATGGCGGCCGAGTGCCTGCGGCTGGCGCTGTCGAGCTCGTGGGGACAATCGGAGGGCGAAGGCTCCGTGATGCTGCCGGTGGTGTACCGCTGCCGGGAAAGCTGCGGCCCGATGATCGAGCCGGAAGCCAACTGAAATATAGTATGCGGCGTCTCCCGATAGCGGGAGACGCCGGGTTTCTTCTGCCAGAAACCGTACGGGTACCGCGCGGCTGCGGCTTTTCTGCCGGAAAATAAAAGGCAGCACACGCATCATGGTGAAGCGCTGCTGCCTTTTCGTTTGCGCAGGAAAAAATCAGCCGATGGCTTCCACGATGGCCGCCACACCCATGCCGCCGCCCACGCACAGCGTGGCGAGGCCGCGCTTTTTGCCGGAGCGCTGCATCTCGTGCAGCAGGGTGACCAGTATCCTCGCGCCGGACGCGCCCACGGGGTGGCCCAGCGCGATGGCACCGCCGTTGACATTAAGGATTTCGTCGTTAATGCCCAGCTCGCGTCCCACGGCGATGGACTGCGCGGCAAAGGCTTCGTTTGCCTCGATGAGATCCAGATCGCCGATGGTGAGGGCGGCCTTTGCAAGCGCCTTGCGGGTGGCCGGAATGGGGCCCAGCCCCATCACCGCGGGATCTACGCCCGCCGCCGCGCCGCACAGGTAGCGTGCCATCGGGGCCACGCCCAGCGCCTGCGCTTTTTGCGCGCTCATCACCACGACCGCGGCCGCGCCGTCGTTGATGCCCGAGGCATTGGCGGCGGTCACGGTGCCGTCCGGCTTAAAGGCGGGGCGCAGGCCGGCGATGTTTTCCGCCGTTACGCCGTCGCGGGGGAACTCGTCTTGCTCAAACAGAATTTCGGCCTTTTTCTGCCGCACGGGAACCGGTGTGATCTCATCCGTAAATTTGCCGGCGGCGCGGGCCGCCTCGCATTTTTGCTGGCTTGCGGCGGCAAAGGCGTCCTGCTGGGCGCGGGTGATGCCGTACTTGGCGGCGATGTTTTCCGCCGTAATCCCCATATGAAACTGGTTGAACGCATCCCACAGGGCGTCGGTGATCATGGTATCCACCAGGCTGCCGTCGCCCATGCGGTAGCCGTAGCGCGCGCTTTTGAGTGCAAAGGGCGCGGCGGACATGTTTTCCGTGCCGCCCGCGACGATAATATTTGCCTCGCCGGCACGGATGCGGTCGGCCGCCAGCAGCACGGCCTGCAGGCCGGAGCCGCATACCTGGTTGAGGGTCATCGCCGGTGTTTCCACAGGGATGCCCGCATGGACAGCCGCCTGCCGCGCCACGTTTTGCCCCTGCGCAGCGGTAAGCACGCAGCCCAGGATCACCTCGTCCACGTCGCAGGGCTGGATGCCCGTGCGCGCGAGGGCGTCCCGGATTACGATGCTGCCCAGCTGCGCGGCGGAGGTATCCTTCAGCGCGCCGCCGAATTTGCCGATCGCCGTGCGGCAGGCGCCGGCCAGTACAATTTCTTTCATGTTGCTTTCCTCCATAGGATCGTATATTACAGCGCCGTGTCTTCCCGGCCGCAGAAGGCGTCCACAGGGCTCTTGCCCGTAAAGGCGGATACGCCGGTGATCTTGTCCAGCACGGCCTTGAGCGTGGCCGGCGTATAGGTATAGGCGTTGATGAAGGTTTTAATCTGCGGCACGTCGATGAGGTGGTAGGGGTTGGCAAAGCTGATGCCCATGACGGGGATTTCCTTCGTGAACCATGGCAGGTTGCCAAAGCCGAGCACGCCCTTCCACGCCAGGCGGATGACGGTGTTGTTGGAGGCGGTGGGGAAGTGGAACACATAAACCGCCGCGTCAAACGCTTCTTTCAGCTGCTTTATGCCGTTGGGCTTGTCGGAAAACGCCATGGAGTTTTCGGGCGCGTCCAGCACGGTAAAGCCGCGTTCCGTCAGCGCGGCGCGCATTTTTTCGGCAAGGTCGCAGTGCATGCCGAACATATCGCCGCCGTCCACCACTACCAGCATGACGCGCTTGTATTTATCGGGCGTCAGCGGCAGCATGGTTTCCTTGTTTTTCACCAGGGTTACGGACCGGTCGGCGCACTCGTCGGCCCAGGCGGTAAACTGATCGTTGGCAAGCACCTTCAGCGCGCCGGCGTCCGGCACAAGCGTTCCGGCCTTTTGCTTTTTGTGCAGGCCCAGCGAAGCCTTGACGCCGAGGATACGGGTAAGCGCCTCGTGCAGGCGCTCCCCGGTAATTACGCCGTCCTGATAACCCTTGAGCATAAAGCCGTAATCCTCGAAGAAATCCTTGTTAAACAGGAACATGTCGACCCCGCGGGCGATGCTCTGGGGCACAGCCTGCTCGCGCGGCATGGCGGTGGTAAAACCGCCCATGCTGGTGGCGTCGGATACGATCATGCCCTCAAAGCCCAGCTCCTTGCGCAAAAGGCCCTCAAGCAGCTCGCGGGAAAGCGTGCCGGGCAGATAGGCTTCCGCCTCGGACGCCGCGGGATTTATCCGCTTGGCCCACGCCGGCTGCGCGATATGGCCGATCATCACCGTGCGCGCGCCGTCGTCGATCAGGCCGCGGTAGATCATGCCGTAGGTTTTCATCCAGGTATCGGCGTCCAGGCTGTTGACGGTGAGATGCAGGTGCTGGTCGCGCTCGTCCACGCCGTCGCCCGGGAAATGCTTGATGGATACGGCACAGCCCGCTTCCCGCGCGCCGCGGCAGAACTCACGCCCCATGGCAAGCACGGTGTCCGGATCGCTGCCGAAGGTGCGCAGGTTGGTGATGGGGTTGCGCCAGTTGATGTTGATGTCGATCACGGGCGCGAACGCCCAGTTGCAGCCCACCGCCGCGCCCTCGGTGCAGCCGATGTAGCCCAGGCGGTATGCCTGCTCGGGATCGCCTGTGGCCGCGACCTGCATATTTTTGCCGAAGGTGGTGCCGTCGGACGCGGTGCCGGTGCCGCCGGCCTCCAGGTTGGCGGCCAGGAACATGGGTACCTTCGCGTGGTCTTGCAGGTAGCGGTGCGCCTCCTGTATTTCCGCGCCGAGGCCGGCGCGGTACATCATGCCGCCGATGCCCTTTTGCAGGTACGGCAGCAGGTCCGTCGGATCCTTGGTGAAACCGACCGGACAGAAAAGCTGCCCGATCTTTTCTTCCGTCGTCATGGAAGCGATGGTATCGTTCACCCACTGCACGTCTTCATCGCTCAGATAATACGGTTTTCCTTTCAGGTTCATATCGACATCTCCTTAAATAACGCCGTCATGCTCGAAGTTCGCCAATTCCTGCGGGGTATAGCCAAGCATGCCGGTGTAAATCTCGTCGTTGTGCTGGCCCAGCACAGGGGCGGGCCGGCGAATGGAGGGCATGGTGTCCAGCATCTTGATGGGATTGCCGTTCACCTTCATTTTGCCGATCACGGGGTGCTCGATCTCCACAAACATCTCCCGCGCGCCCGCGATATGCTGATCCCGCGTGATCTGGCCGACGTCGAAGATCGGGCCGGCGGGAATGCCGTGGCTGAGCACGATGTCGGTCACCTCTTCCACGGTGTGCTGCAGGGTCCATGTTTCGATATACTGCTTTTGAATTTCATTGTTGTGCACGCGCAGCGGCACGGTTAAAAACCGCTCGTCGGTGATCATCCACGGCATATCCAGCACGTCGTTGCACAGCTTTTCGTACAGGCGCTGGTTGCCACAGGCGATGATCACGTAGCCGTCGCTGGCCCGATAGGAATCATAGGGCGCGATGGACGCGTAGGAGTTGCCCATCCGCTCGGGGATCTTTCCGGTGTCAAAGTAGCGGGCAAACGCGTTTTCCAGGCTGGCAACCACGGAGTCCACCAGCGATACGTCGATGCGCTGGCCCTTGCCCGTTTCGTGGCGGGCGTTGACGGCGGCGAGTACGCCGATCACCATATTCATGCCGCCCAGCATATCGCCCATGGCGTTGCCCGAGCGCGTGGGCGGGCTGCCCTTGGTGCCGGTCAGGCTCATCAGTCCGCCCATTGCCTGCGACAGGATATCGTAACCCGGGCGCTGGGAATAGGGCCCGTAGGTGCCAAAGCCCGATACGGCAGCGTAAATCAGCCGCTCGTTATGCGGTTTGAGCACATCGTAGCCCAGCCCGAGCTTTTCCATCACGCCCGGGCGGAAGTTTTCGATCAATATATCCGTTTTTTCAGCCAGCTTGAGAAAAATCTCCTTACCCTTTTCGGTTTTCAGGTTCAGGGTAATGCCGCGCTTGTTGCGGTTGAGGTTGGCATAATACGTGCTTTCACCGTTTTTATACGGGCCGTACCCCCGCGCGTCGTCGCCGGTGCCCGGGATTTCAATTTTAATAACATCGGCGCCTAAATCGCCGAGAATCGAGCCGGCATAAGGACCGGCCACCACCCTTGTAAGATCCAGAACGGTCAAGTTCTGCAGAGCACCCTTGTGTTCCATGTCTGTCCCTCCTTACTGGTCTAACGGTATGTGTATCGCGGAAGGATACCGGCCGCCAAAATGCACGGTCTGCGCGGCCTTGCGCACGCCGGCCTGCAGCGACCAGATCCCTGCCTGGTTGGTATGCGCCGCATACTGGGGAAAATCGGACGAGGAAATATCCACGCGGATGCGGGAGTCCTTTTTAACGGTGTACATCACATCCCACAGGGTGATCTGCGCCTGCACGACCTCGCCAGGCGTATAGGCGATGCGGTCGTCGTCAGGATCGTTGCGGTAGGCAAGCGTAGTGATGCCGCCGCGGATGCTCAGCGCCCTGCCGTCGGGCAGCGCTTCCATTACCTTGGCGGTAAAGGCGGTGTCCTCGGCGTCAGACGCCACGAACAGGGAAGCGGTGATCGCCCCGAGGATGGTGGTATCCTCCGTCATGGGCTCGGATACGAAGCTCAGCACATCGGCGCGATAGCCCGCCGGCGGCTGGAAAAGGCTGCCGTTGTGCTGCACGCTGCGCAGCAGCGCCTCGGCCCCGTGGGAGGGCACCGGATCGTCCGGATCGTAGACGTAGCCCGCGCTGCCAGCGGGTGGCATGCCCGAGGTAAGGCGGCCGTCCGTAAAATACAGCGTCAGTGTTTTATCTTTGGCAAAGGGATAGGCGGGCTTTTCTTCCCAGCGGTCGGCGCCGGTGTTGTACACCAGCACCTTGCCCTGCGGCAGTTCGTGATTGCGCAGCAGGCGGACAAACCATGTAAACGCGGTTTTGGTATCGCTGTTTTCCAAATGCTCCATGGCGTGCCCTTCCAGGCAGGGCTGGAACATGTGGTTCCACGCGCCGATGCGCAGCGTGCTGTGCTTCCGGCTTTCCGGCGAGAGCCTGCGCCAGGTATGCAGGGCGCTGCCCAGATGATGGTCGTACCACGATTCACCCAGATATACGGGCACCGAGATTTTGGAAGGAATCTCTTCGAGCATCTTCCAAAAGCCGGTGTTCCAGTACGCGTCGGAACGGTTGGTATGGGTAATCCAGTCCCGATACCACGAAAGCTTGCCTACGTGCCACACGTCGGTATCCACGTGGATCTGCGGGCGGTACGCGGCGGAGGCTTCGTAGCTGGCCGCGATAGGCCGGCCCGCGTTTTCCATCGCCCACGCGGTGAGCACATCCTGGCGGAACAGCCCGCGGCAGTAGGCCGATGCAAAGCGGTCGGTGCCGTAGTGTGTCAGGTACAGGGTTTTCACCTTACCGGGCACGATGTCGGCCAGTACCCAGCCCGTGAACGCCGTATAAGAGGAGCCCAGCCAGCCGATGCTCTCCACCCACGGCTGGGCATCGAGCCAGTCGAGCGTGGCCTTGCCGTCGGCACGGTCGTTAACGTTGGGCTCCCAAACGCCCTCCGATCCGCCGGTGCCGCGGCAAAACTGGTATACATAGGCAAAGCCGCGCCGGGCGTATTCGTCGGCATGCACCTTGAGCATCTGCTCCATCATCGGATAGCAGCTGCGCTGGATGATGGTGGGAAACGGGCCTGCGCCCACGGGCTTGAGCACCTCGGTGCGCAGCTTCACGCCGTCGGGCATCGGCAGCAGGATCGTCTGCGGCGCGTCCGGATGGGTGGTGGGCGCTTCCAGCGCCCGGTATTCCTCGCGCGTGTGCCGGACAAACGCTTCCAGCATCACCTGCAGATCGGCCGGTTCAGGCATCGAGCTTCACCTTCATGCGCATCAGGGCGGAACCCATGGACTTGCCCAGCGAATCCAACCGGAGCGACAGTGTGGCGCCGCCGCCCAGCGCGTGCTTCATCACAAAGTTGAAACCGCACACCGTGGGCACTTCGTAGCGTACAACCTCGCCCTTGACCATATCGCCGAAATAAGCCTTGACGGCCTCGGCGGTTACCTGCCGCTTGATCACGTCGTAGTACTGCGGCTCGCGGGCAAAAACGCAGATGTTGCTGGTGTCGCCCTTGTCGCCGGAGCGTCCGTGCGCGATATCGTTGAGGTAGACTTCCTTCATGTTATTTCACCTCCGCAATGTGGCTGGTCAGTTTCACAGCGTCGCGCGGGATGAGCGTCGGCCACAGCGCGATAACCTCCTGCACGTGCGCGCGGCCGCCGAAGAAGCTGGCGCCCGGAGGGCCGTTGAGCTGCAGCGGCGAAACCTCGGGGATGATCTTCTGCGCCTCGGTGCGGTCCTCGGTATGGATAGCAATGCGCAGCACGCACTCGTTCAGCCGGTCGATCGTCTCCTTGGACATATCGGCGACGCCCAGGTGCAGCGCGTTGAGCCCAAGGTAGCTGATGTGTATATCCTTGGCTTTCAGGCCCTTGCGCTTCATTTTCTTCATCAGGATATCGGCGGCGTACTGTGCCTTTTCGTAGGCGTCGGGCCACGCGAAGCTCAGGTAGGTCACCACGCGGTAGCCCGCCTGGTAGCCGATGCACAGCTTCAGCTTGTCGGGGCGCTGCTTGCCGCGGATGCCGCCTACGCGCACGCGGTTTTCGCCGTCCTGCGCAAGGGTAACGCGGCTGATGTCCACGGTGACGTCGGGCGTGATATAGTTGGCGGGATCATGCACCTCGTATAAAAGCTGCTCTTTGACGGACTGCTCGCAGATGATGCCGCCGCAGTCCGGCGCTTTGGTGATGTGCATGGTGTCGTCGGTCAGCTCGGCAATGGGGAAGCCCAGCTCGTCCATGCGGGGCACGCCGCGCCAGTCGTACATATAGTTGCCGCCTGCACCCTGGCCGCCGCACTCCAGCAGATGGCCCGCCATGATGCCGCGTGCCAGCTGGTCCCAGTCGTTTTCGGCCCAGCCCATGCGGTGCATCAGCGGCGATAAGAACAGCGCCGAATCGGTCGCCCGGCCGGTAATCACCACGTCGGCGTCCTGCCGCAGGCAATCCACGATCGGCTCGTGGCCGAAGTACACGTTGGCGTTGACGATCTTGTCCTTGATCTGCTGATAATCGCCGGTATCGTCCATATTGTCAAAGGCTACGCCTTCGCTTTCCAGCTGCGGCAGCTGCTGGAGCAGGTCGTCACCCAGCACATAGCCGATCTTGTAGCCCTGCATATCCTGCTGTTTTGCCATGCCGCCAAGCGCCTCAACCAGCGCCGGAATGTTCATGCCGCCGGCGTTGGTAAGGATGGTGGTGTGCTTTTGCCAGGCTTCTTTGCCGATTTCGCCCATCAGGCCCAAAAAATCTCTTGCGTAGCCTGCTTCCGGGTGCTTGAGCTTTTGCCGCTGCATGATCGACAGCGTCAGCTCCGCCAAATAGTCGCAGGCCATATAGTCCAGATCTGCGGTTCGGATCATGTGAATAGCGGCATCGTTGCTGTCGCCCCAAAAACCTTGTCCCCCGCCGATAGAAACACGCTTCACCGTGAAGTCCTCCTTGTTCTTTTATAGGCTGAAGTAAGTATAACGATATACTTATTATACAGCTTCTCCATTTCTTGTCAAGCATGTCGGAGTATAAATCGAAAATCGTATATTTTATAGGAAAGCAACCGAAAAACCATAGTATATGGGCACTGCGACACCAATCTGTCTATTATCTGTTGTGGGAAAAAATAAATAAAAAATGATAAATTGTTCTTGACAATGGACAATTTATACGGTTTAATAGTCGTATAGTAGAACGTAATACTCAATAATCATTCTGGCAAGGAGCGTTATCATGGCAATTTTGCAAGCGAATATCTTCTCCAAATGTTTAATGCGGACGGTAACTATCCATGCGGTGCTGCCGGCGGACCGGTTTGTATTTCCGGGGCAGAAGGCACCCGAGGAAAAACCGTCTAAGACATTGTATCTGCTGCACGGCATTTTCGGCAATTACACGGATTGGGTGGCGGGCACGCGCATCGCACCCTGGGCCATGGAAAAAAACCTGGCCGTCATCATGCCGTCCGGCGACAACCGGTTTTATGTGGACAGCGAAGCGACGGGAGAAGCATACGGCGAGTTTATCGGCGTGGAACTGCCGACGCTGTGCGAAAAGCTGTTCCACCTGTCGGCCAAGCGGGAGGACCGCTATATCGCCGGCCTGTCGATGGGCGGATACGGCGCGATACGCAACGGGCTGAAGTATCACGACCGCTTCAGCTATGCGGCGGGGCTGTCATCCGGCTTTATCCTGGACGGCGTGCTGCAATCGACAAACGAGGCTGCGGACCTGCCCACGCACAAGCGCTCGTTTTACGAGGCCGTGTTCGGCAATCTGGAAAAGCTGCGGGGCAGCGATATGGATTACAAGGCGCTGGTTCGCAAGCTGCGCGCGCAGGGCGCTGCATTTCCCAAGCTGTACCTGGCTTGCGGCACCGAGGATTTTCTGATCGCGCAAAACCGCGATTTTCACCAATATCTGCTCTCCGAAGGCATTGAGGTTACCTACGAGGAAGGCCCGGGCGCGCATGAGTGGAACTTCTGGGACACCTACATCAAGCATGTGCTGGACTGGCTGCCCACCAACGAGTAATCTGCCCAACACCAACGTATAAGGAGATTGGACGCTATGAGCCAAACGAATACCAGCCCCAAACCCCGTTTGCGGGAGAGCGGCCTGCGGGCGTTTCCGCATAATCTGGCGCAGGATTTTCAGCGCAACAAGGTCATCTACCTGCTGTGCATCCCGATTGTAATCTGGTATATCATTTTTTGCTATCTGCCCATGGGCGGGCTGGTGATGTCGTTTGAGCAGTTTTCGCCTGCCAAGGGCATCTTCGGCAGCAAATGGGTCGGCCTGAAAAACTTCGAGCAATTTTTCACGGGTCCGTTCTTTTTCCGCACGCTGCGCAACACCGCCATGATCGGCCTGCTGGAGCTGCTGTTTTCCTTCCCAATGCCCATCCTGTTTGCGCTGCTGCTCAACGAGGTGCACCACATCCGCTTTAAGAAGGTCGTGCAGACGATCAGCTATATGCCGTACTTCATTTCGATGGTGGTCATCTGCGGCATTATCAAGGACTTTACCGAGAGCAACGGCGTGATATCCAACCTTGTGGCCGCGATCTCGGGCGGGAAGGCGTATAACCTGCTGGGCAACTCGGCCAACTTCCGGGCCATCTACATCATCTCCAGCATCTGGCAGACGTTCGGCTACGGCAGCATTATTTATCTGGCTGCCATCGCGGGCGTGGATCAGGCGCTGTACGAAGCCGCGGTAGTGGACGGCGCAGGCCGCTGGCGGCAGACCGTCCACATCACGATCCCCGAAATCATGCCCACCGTTATCATCCTGCTGATCCTGAAAATGGGCACGCTGCTGGCCGTCGGCGCGGAAAAGATATTGCTGCTATATTCGCCGGCCACGTATGAAACGGCGGATGTCATCAGTACCTACGTTTACCGCGAGGGCCTGCAGAACTTCAACTACGGTTATTCCACCGCCGTGGGTCTGTTCAACTCGTTTATCAACACCGCATTGCTGTTGGGGGCCAATTTCCTGAGCAGGAAATACTCCGAAACCAGCCTGTTTTAGGGGGGATAAGCAGATGGTTATTAAAAGATCGCCCGGCAGGATTGTATTTGAAATCCTGAATACCGTTCTCATGATTCTTCTTGCGCTGATCTGCGTGATCCCGCTGTGGCACGTGCTCATCGCGTCGATCTCCGATCCCGGTTTGGTGGAGCTGCACGACGGCATCATCTTCTGGCCGCTGGGCGAGCCGTCCCTGTACGCGTACAAGTTTATCCTGCGTTACAAAAACCTGTGGACAGGCTACCTTAACACCATTTTCTACGTCATTGCCCAGTGCGCCATCACCGGCACACTGACGGTGATCGCGGGGTATATCCTGTCCCGCAAGCGGTTCCGCTACCGCAATGTGCTCATGGGGTTCATCGTGTTCACCATGATGTTCAACGGCGGCATGATCCCCACATACATGGTGGTGCGCAACCTCGGATTGCTGGATACCTACGGCGCGCTGCTGATCCCCATGGCGCTGATGCCGTTTTACATCATCATCATGCGCACCTCCATCTCCCGTATCCCCGACAGCCTGGAGGAATCGGCGCGGCTGGACGGCGCGGGCGAGTTAACCATCCTGTTTCGCATTGTGGTGCCGCTGTCCAAGGCCACGCTGGCGGTCATTATCCTGTTTATCGCCGTGGCAAAATGGAACGAGTGGTTCCCCGCGCTGTTATACCTGCCCACAGCCCGCACCAAGTACCCGCTGCAGATGTTCCTGCGGCAGATCCTGATCACCTCGGAAAACATCACATCCGCCGCCGACGTGGTGGATAACTCCCAGCTGTATAAAACGCTGGCGAAATACGGGACCATCGTGGTTTCCACCCTGCCGATCCTGTGCATCTATCCGTTTGTGCAAAAGTACTTCGTAACCGGCGTGATGATCGGATCGATCAAAGGCTGAGCCAAACGCGCTCGCGCGTAAATAATATGGAGGTATATTTTTATGAAAACCATGTCCAAACTGCTGGCACTGCTGGTCGGCGTGATGATGCTGATCGCCGTTGTGCCCGCAAGCGCCGAAGAAATGATCGCCCCCGACGGAGCGGAGCTGTCGATCTGGATGGTATACCAGGGAGATGTTCCGGAATCGCCCGATGAAATCGTTTCCGTACAGAAAATGGAAGAGATCACCGGCGTCAAGATCAACTGGCAGATTGCCACGAAAAACGACGCAACCGAAAAATTCGGCCTGATGCTGGCTTCCGGCGATTATCCCGATATCGTGATCGGCGCTTCCACCTACTATCCCGGCGGCATCGATAAAGGCATCGAAGAAGGCGTGTTTATCGACATGACCGATCTGGTGGCCGAGTATATGCCCAATTATCAGGCGCTGTGCAACACCAACGAATCCACCCGCAAGGGCACCCTCACCGACAGCGGCACCAATGCGGCCGTGTATGTGATGAACGGCAACCTCGAAGGCCCCGCCCGTGAAATGGTTTGGTCCGGCATTCTGGTGCGGCAGGACTGGCTGGAAAAAGCGGGTCTGGATGTGCCCGTAACGATCGACGACTGGCACACCGCCCTGACGGCCTTCAAAGACCAGTTCGGCGCTTCCGCACCGCTGATGATCGGCGCGGACGGCATGTTTACCTGGGGCCAGTTCATGTCGGCCTATGGCGTGATGGAAGAGTTTTACCAGGTGGACGGCACCGTGAAATACGGCCCGGCCGAGAGCGGTTTTAAAGACTATCTGGAAACCATGAGCCAATGGTACGCCGAGGGCCTGATTGATCCCGACTTTATGACCGGCGGCGCCTATGATGGCTGGGCGACCTCGTATGCAAACTTCGGTACCAACAAGACCGGTGCCATGGTGACCATCTGGGGCTACTCCGGCGACGCGCTCCTCAAGGACTACAAGGTTACCGAAGATCCCGATTTCTTCCTGGTGGGTGCGCATAACCCCGTGCTTACTGAGGGCGATACCGCTTATACCGGCTATACCGTCAACGAGATGGGCAGCTCCATCAACATCACCACCAGCTGCAAGGATCCCGTGCTGGCGGCGAAGTGGCTGGACTACACGTACTCCGAGGACGCTATGATCCTCAATTCCTACGGCATCGAGGGCCTGACCTACACCGTGGACGAGGATGGCAACTATGTCTACACCGACCTGATCCTCAACAACCCCGACGGCTATGCCATCGGCGACGCGGCACGGCTGTACACCCTGCACACCTCCGCAATCGGCCGCTATAACTGGCAGCGCTTTGAGCAGATGTACAACCCCGTAACCATGGCCTGCCAGTACATCTGGAACGAGGACAGCACCGCGATGGTCATCCCGAGCACCGTAACCATGACCAGCGACGAGGGCATCCTGTACAACAACACCTATACGCCCATCAAGACGCTGGTGGACGAGTACGCCGTGAAGGTGATCACCGGCGAACAGTCGCTGGATGACTTTGACTCCTTCGTGCAGTCCCTCTACGATTACGGCCTGCAAACCTGCCTGGATATCAAGCAGGCGGCGCTTGACCGCTACAACGCCAGATAAATTTACTGACAAGCTCCGTATAACAAACGGTTCGGGCCCTGCTTTCATCGGGAAGCAGGGCCTTTAGAGTGTTAAAAAAATGCCGATGCCACATTTTTGTGGCTGCGCTCCGGGCTTGTTCGCTTTGCTCACGGCCAGCCCTCCGTATAATGAAACCTTGCTGCGCAAAGCTTCCGAAATCACCGCGCATGTCGCTGATTTCGAATTGCACTTCGAAGGGCTGCGTTCCTTCGAGCATCCCTAAGGTTTTTTGACAGGCTGCGGACCTGCAAAACACAGAAAGGGCCGCACCTTTACAGGTGCGGCCCGCAGCCTGTCAAAAAAGTCCAATCTGCGTTGTCAGCTGCGGGCTGGCAAGGGGCATCACGTACGGTTTGTACGCTCAACCCCTCGCCACCCTTGCTTCCTAGCATATCGGGCCTTTTTGGCGGGCTGGCAGGGTGTCTGCAAAA
>Ga0116152_10001257_pt1 | contig 20997 bp, 14 predicted proteins | sample AD_UKC119_MetaG_FD_89894 | JGI IMG/M metagenome (GOLD analysis project Ga0116152, IMG submission 89894) | Active sludge microbial communities of municipal wastewater-treating anaerobic digesters from Hong Kong - AD_UKC119_MetaG | ecosystem: Engineered > Bioreactor > Anaerobic > Digestate...
GCAATTAAAACCGGGGATATCCTCCCTTTTGCCCTGAAAAATTGGCTTCTTGCCCGTCTGGGTTTTTTCCTTCGGGTGTATCAGAAAAGAAAAATAACTAAGCGGGCCTGATTCTGAACCTATTTTTCTTTTACCGGGTAGAAGCGATAAATTATCGCATTCTCATGGGTGATACTTTCAATAACCCTGGTCTTGTCTATCAGCGGAAAAATATGCTCAGTAAGCCCGGTGGCAAAATCTTCCGGGTAAAAGGTAACCGTCAGAATGTTTTTATCCGGCGTGGTAATGGTTTCTGCCGCCCGGATAATTTTTATCGTCTTCCGGAAAAAATACTCCCGGGTTAGTTCATATTGTTGGTTGTATACTTCGCGCTGACCGGACATGAGCGTATATCCCAGCTGTCGATTGAAATTTTGGGCTCGCGGATTGTCACGCAAAACAAGACAACGCGATTTTTCTGCAGGAAGGGATAGAAAAGATATTTCCAGTAAGATTAACGTACTGAAAGCCGGTATCTGTGTGTTCCAAAGTTGCTCTTCCCAGATAAATAAGCCGGCGTCTGATTCTAACGGTTCCCACTGAATGTTTTTGCTGTTGATTAGCCCGATGGATCGCCCTTCGTACCAAAGGGTAAAATATAGGTTTTGGTTATTATTTATGGAGCGAAACCAGGCCCGTTGCTGTTCCGGAGTGATGTGCTCCCGAAATTCCATGTAGCGCTGAATATGCGCCGCATTCCGCTGCCTGCGTAAGTGCTCCAGATCCTTTTCTTCAAGCCTCTGGAGTACAATGCCGTATTTCTCAATTCGCATCGGCTGTGGATTTTGTATTGCGGGGGGCCTTCCTGTCGATGGAATAGGCCGGGTTGCCGGTCTGATTCAGATACAAACGCCTTAAATATTCCCCGATAATCCCTAACCCAAAGGTAATGAGTGCAGTGGAAAACAAAATGGCCACGATGAGTGACGTGAATCCCATGGGTACATCGTATAAGAGCTTCCGGACAATGAACCAAATGCCTCCTGCAGCAGCAAGAATCGAAATAATCAACCCGCTGAAGGTCATTAGCTTCAGCGGAAGCGTAGTGTTAAACACAAAAAGATTGTACAGTATTTTGGCCAAACTCCGGTGACTGTATCCTGATTTCCGGTACGCGGAGGCATGATGTGTGACTTCGGCAAAGCCAATAGCCTGTGTATGCCAGTAGAGCATGTCATCGAGGTATACAAATTGCCATTGGAAACGGGTTATTTTTTTTGCTACACGTTGGGAGATAAGCCTGAATGAACTTCCGTTTCCCGGGCCATCGTTCATCCGTTGTCCTGAGATTTGAAGAAGTGTACTCAGCGTGCGCCGGAGGAGTCGCTGTTTTCGTTGGGGAAAAACCCCATAAATAAGTTCGGCATTTTCCCGGTGTTTAGTGGCAATAAGCGTTGGTATATCGGAAGGGGAGTGCTGTAGGTCGTCGTCCATCGTGATGATTTCATGGCCGCTTGCCTGTTTCAATCCGCAGAGTGTGGCATTATGCTGTCCGAAATTTCGGGCCAGATGATAACCTGAAATGTGCTGTGGATGCGCTTTTTGAAGTGATTGGATTACTTCCCAGCTCGAATCATGCGAACAATCATCCACAAAAATCAATTCCCAACTATGCCCCAAGATTGTAAAAACAGCAAAAAGTTGTGCTGTGAGCTCCTGTAGTGCTTTTTCACTGTTGAAAACAGGGATTACAACCGAAAAATCAGGTTTTTTCATATCCAAATTCAATTAACCGCCCCCCAGAATTAAGTTGGTTGCTGTAATCCATTTGGAGGCATCTGAAAGGAAAAATACCACGGGATTGGCAACGTCGTCCGGCTCCCCAAGTCCCAAAAGTTGTTTCTCTTCAATTTTTTTTACCACATCAGCCGAAAAATCATTCGCAGTTTGATTCAGCATTTGGGTTTTAACAAATGCCGGGCTGACACAGTTTACCCGTATTCCCTTGTGTGCAAGTTCTATGGCGAGTACCCGGGCATACCCCTCCATTGCCGCTTTTGCACTTACGTATAATGCGCCACCCACGAAAGGATACCGTGTACTTATGCTGCTGATAAAAACCAGCGAGCAGGCATTCCTGATTAATTTTTTCTTACGTATCAATTGGTTGGACAGCATCAGCGATGCTTCAAAATTTGTTTGAAAGGTTTGAGTATAATCATGTTGTGTAATAAAACCTGTAGGTGCGATTATGCTGATCCCGGTACTGAAGGCTACTCCGTTAAGCTTTGGCAGCTTTTGAACGAGGTTTTCTGTTTCTTCGGCGGAAGTGAGGTCGGCAGGGATCAGGGTATGGTCGCCGGGTTGCATGGCCTGACGTGTCTCCTCCAGCCGTTTAAGGTTCCGCGCCGTGAGGATTACTGTTCCGTTCATTTCGCTGATACGGATACAGATTTGCCGACCCAGCCCTGAAGAAGCACCGGTGACCAAAAAGGTTTTACCTTGTAAATCAAAAGGATTGGCTTGCATACTTATATTTCTATTAATTCGGGAATCACCAGATTTTCGGTGGTAATAAAAACCGTACCCCACGAAAGCCCTACTCCAAATGCACTGAGTATGAGTTTGCATTTCCCCGTCCTGAGGGGTTCGGAAATTTCCGAAACCATCGTTAATGGAATCGATGCACTGCTGGTGTTTCCGAATTTTGCTAACGAGGTGGGTGTTTTATCCGGTGATATTTTTAAAATTTTCCGTATAGTGTTGTTAATCAGTTTATTAGCTTGATGAAAAACCACGAAATTAGCCTCTTCGATCGATAGTGTATACCTTTCGGCAAGGGCTTTTATATTCGGGGCCACTTCGCGAAGCGCAAAATTGAAGACATCGATGCCGTTCATGGCCACGTGAAGGTCGCTGCGTTCAATGCCTTCGCTATAGGAGCGAAGTTCAAAGGATTTTTCGCTGACGGGATTTCGCATGCCTCCCGAGGGGATGATAATTGCATCGTATCCGGCACCATCACTTTGCATATTGAAGCGGATTTCTTCAGCTCCCGGCTGATATTCCAGCGCGGTGGCTGTACCTGCATCGCCGAAAAGCGGATAGGCACTTTTATCACGGTACGATACATTGCTGGTGGAAATATCACCCACCAGCAACAGGGCCTTTTTAATCATCCCCGAATGGATCAATCCCGCTATTGTAGCTAATCCATATACATAGCCTGAGCATCCCATCCCTACATCCATGGCCATACAGGTTTTTGGCAGCCCCAGCCGGTGCTGCAATATCCCGGACGTGTTTGGGATAATATAATCGTTTGATTGAGAAACGAAAATCAGGAGCCCGATTTCCTGTTTATCCCATTTCAGTGTCTCCATCAGTTTTTTTGCCGATGCGAAACACATGTCAGAAGTGGTCAGTGTAGCATCCTTTCTGACCCTGCGTTTTTCAACGCCGATGTTTTTTACCAACGACTCCCGCTCCTTATCACTGATAAATTCGTAATCGTGGTTTGATACCTCATTGGAGGGAACACAGGCGGATATTCCGCATAATTTGACATTAGGAATGGAAAAAATGGCCATTATTATCTGGTTTTTATTCGAAAACTACACAAAGATAGGGTTTTGCCTGAAACTAGGACCGCATTAGACAAAAACATTTTCTGATTACCTGTCGGAGGTAGGTTTACCTATTTCTTTTTACATCAGGGAGATTATAGAGTTTTAATGCTTTTTTTCTACCTTTGGCCTGCTTATCGGATTTTATTTATGGGTGATAAAAAGAAATTGGTGCTTGTGCTCCCAATCAGTATGTGGATTCAATTTGTATTGGGGAAGCCGAAACCATCTGGCCATAAATTATTACTGATTTCGAATCGGGTACTTTGAAAAAAAGTATATCGGGCAGTATCCTGATCTGAAGAATTGCCCCAAACCCAGAATCGATTTGTTTCATCCTGGATACCAATTTGCTTCCGTTCAAACGTCCCGAGGATGTCCAATGGATTGTTCATTTTGTTCTGTAACCGCCTTCAATGGCCATAAATATCGTGAACGACCGGTGAATGAAGTACTTGAAGAAGTGGCGCTTACAATGGATAAACCGTTTCTTTTTTTGTGGATGATCATCTTGTCAATAACTCAAAAAAATCGCAACAGCGGGCTATTACTATCTTTAAGGGAATGGTAGAGAAAGGGTTACAACGTCCTTGGTTTACCCAGGCTTCCATGAATGTTGTTGATAATGAAGAGGTGTTAAAATGGGCTCATAAAAGTGGGTGCTACCTTAGATTGAATGCAAACATGGAATGGAAAAATATGCCTTACAGTAAGTATTTGCGTCGCACCGACTGGATTATAAAACTGTTTTATTTCACCGTATGGAGAAAATTCCGGGTTTCCTGAATGTGATCAATTTTCTGCACCACCCTCAAAAGTGTTTGGGTAATTGCATCAAAAACAACACATTATTTATTTATCTCAGGGTAGAGCAAATCTATTTCATGAAGGATGTAACTTAAATACGGTTATTTCTGAAATGGGTTTCCCGTTACCCCATGCGTTGTTGAATAATCTGGTACAGATCATTTACCGTTTCCGACTGCTGGATATCTTCTGCATTGATGGAGAGGTCATATTCTGTCTTCACCAAGGCAATTAACCGCAATGCATTGATGGAATTCCAGTCGAATAATTCGCGGAATTTGACCTCCGGAGTGATGGAACCCGAAGCAATTTCATCATCAAACTCTTCTTCAACTGCCGTAATAAACTGATCAATATTCATGGTTCTGTTTTTTTTGAGAGGCAAAGGTACAATAAATTTTTTTCGGGAAGGGATTTCAAGCGGTTTTACTTAATTTTGACGCTAATTGATAAAATGATGAAGGCAAAGAAATTGTTATTGATCAATCCGGTCAGCTACCACCGGAAGGGGTTTTCTGTCGGCAAATGGGGTACAGAAACTCCCCTGGCCTTGGGCATATTGGCCGCTTTAACGCCCCCTGATTTTGAAGTTCAGATTCTTGATGAGGTGCATGAGAAATTTCATTTTACGGATGCTGATATTGTGGGAATTACTGCCTTTACGATTACGGTTGCACGTGCCTATGAAATTGCCGCCTTGTATCGGGAAAAAAACATCCCTGTGGTACTTGGCGGAATACATGCCTCTATGGTGCCTGATGAAGCGATTCATTACGTTGATTCCGTGGTTATCGGTGAGGCTGAATCGGTCTGGGAAATCGTACTGAATGATTTTCGTGCCGGAAACCTGAAAAAAGTTTACCGCGGTGAATATACCGATCTGAAAAATGCACCTAAACCCCGCATCGATCTCTTTCGCTATAAGTACCAGAGCAGTAACATTCAAACGTCCAGGGGTTGCCCCATGAATTGTGAGTTTTGCTCCGTGACCCTGTTTAACGGCCATAAATACCGTGAACGCCCTGTAGAGGAAGTCCTCGATGAACTTGCCCTGAGCCATTCCTTCCCTCAATACTTTTTCGTCGATGACCACATCGTGAACAACAGTAAAAAGGCGCAGGACCGAATGATAAAGCTGTTCAGGGGTATGGTGGATCGTAAATTGCAAAAACCCTGGTTCGGACAGGGCTCATTGAATATCGCCGATAATGAAGAGGTTCTGAAATGGGCTCACCGCAGTGGTTGTTATATGATTCTCACCGGTTTTGAAACCGAAAAAGAAGAAGGGCTGAAAGGCATTGGAAAACAACGCAACCTGCGACGTGGTTCCGGTTTCTATAAAAAAATGATTAACCGGATGCATAAACACCGTATCGCGGTATTAGGCGCTTTTATTTTTGGCCTGGATACCGATTCGGAACAGGATATCCTCGACCGTGCGGAGTATATTAAAAAAAGCCGGGTCGATGCTATGCAACTGAGTATTCTTACGCCTTTGCCGGGAACCAAAGTTTTTCAACGGGCCGTCGATGAAAACAGGTTGTTATATACCAATTTCCCGGCCGACTGGCAAAAGTATCACTTCATCGAAGTAACCATGAAACCGGCAAAAATGACGGCAGACCGATTAAAAGAATTGATGCTTCAGGTGAATCGTTCCCTTTACTGCAAAGAAAATCTGCGGCGCCGTATGTTTAAAACCCTTTGGCGTACCCGCTCTTTTATCGCTGCCTATCAGGCTTATTCCTATAATTTTACCTACGGAAGAATGGGACTCGAAGAAGAAATTTATCAGGATACTATAAAAGAGGGTCTCAACATGAACCTAGAATGGAAAAATCGTCCCAGATCAAAATATCTTAACCGTACCGACTGGATTATTGCCCTTTTTTATAAAACGGTTTGGAGAAGGTATGCGGAGTCCTGATTCTGCCTGCTCCCCTGAACCCTGACCTGAGCCCTGAATATATTTAGCCGCTTTTTTTAAACGCTGCCGTGTTGGACAGGAATAAAGGAAGATTGGGAATAAGAAACTCTTTCCACCTTCCTTCCCTAAGGGCAATTCGTTTAATTTGTGAATTTTTTTTGACCAATACAAGGGTGCTATTTTTAATACACCGTAACTCAAGCTCCTTGTTCGATGGGTTGGACTATTGTTCTAGCACAAAGTGTTGAGAATGAGTTTTGTCCGTAACGGTTATAACTGGATTTCGTGGTGTCGGCCTTCCAAAAAATCCTGAATAATCCGGTATCGTTTAATTTTTCCACTGGAGGTTTTGTGAATCTGGTTCGATTTTATCACCACGAAATGATCAATGTGAATGCCCATATTCCGGCTGAAAAGCGCGGCAATTTGTTCGAATTTTATCCGTGTGTTTTCATTGTCGCTCCCGGCCAGAAAGGCAATGATACTGTCCCGGCCTTTTGCTCTGTCCGGATACCCTCCAATGATAAATTTTCCGTACACCAGATCACATTCTCTGATGGCGTATGCTTCCAGATCATTGGCGTAATAGTTCTTCCCGTGGATGAAAATAATATCTTTGTAACGTCCGGTAATGTATAATGCACCTTCAAAAAGAAACCCCTGGTCTCCGGTTCGAAACCCCCCGGGTTCTCCCTCTGCTTTTGTTTCTGCCGATGTACTGAAATAGCCACGAAAAAGAGTTTCTCCCTGGATACATATTTCTCCCACTTCTCCTTCTTCCAGCCGGTCACCTTTTTTATTCCGGATGGTAAGTGTAATCCCGCGGAGGGGTCTGCCCACATTAACAATACGCTGCACTGGCACTGTATGGTCGTTTTCAGGAATCGCCCTGCCTTCACCCGATAAACGGGTCGGATTGAAAGAACGGATCACTGGTTTTTCCCCCAGTTCGGAAAAGGTAATGGCTAAGGTAGCTTCCGCCATACCATAAACCGGCATCATGGCGCCGGGAGCCAGGCCATGGGGTAGCAGGTTTTCCATAAAATTTTCCATGATTTCCGGCGAAATGGGTTCGGCCCCGTTCAAAATGCCTCGTAAAGCCGATAAATCCAGCGCGGGTAAAGGTTTTCGTTTTATGTGACGATTAATCAGCGCCTGCCCGAAATTCGGACAACCTGTGATGTTTACGCGTTCTTCCGATAATATCCGCAGCCAGAGATAGGGATCTTTAATAAAATCAGTCGTTTCAATGTGAAGTTGGTTGTGCGTGAGGTATATCGGAGTGAAATGATAGCCGATGAGCCCCATGTCGTGGTAGAGCGGCATCCAGTTGCACGTGGTATCGTCAGGGGTGAAACGTAATGCTTCACTTATCGCATCAATATTAATAATAATATTTTTGTGTGATAATATAATCCCTTTAGGGTCACCGGTACTCCCGGACGAAAATTGCAGATAAGCAATGTCGCCCGGCTCGCTGCAGCATACCCTCGCTTTTCCGGTTTTCGCGCTTTGTTCTGTCCCGTTAATTATCCGTTTCGGGTCGATGCCTGGGGTGTTGTCGTGTATCCCTTTGGGCAGGTAAACCCAGGGTGAATCCAGCAACTTGTAAACCTTTATCAGCTTTTCTGCTGCCGGGTTTTGCACCAAAAAACCAACGGGAGGCTGCAAAACCGTAGGAATAATCCCGCCAAGGATAGCTGCCCATAAATAATTCAGGATCTCATAGTTGCTTTCCGCTGCAATAATCAGATAATCACCCTTTTGCATCCCTTTTCCATGCATTTGGGCCAGGATATCGAGGGCGTTTTCATACAACATCGCATAGCTTTGGCGCATTACTTTGCCTTCCGGATTTACATACCCAATCCAATGTTGGCTCGGGTTTTCCGCAGCACTTTTTATCACTTCCTGCAGATTGTTGCAGGGATCCTCTCTGTAGGTCTGATCCATTGCGTTTTTCCTTCTGAATAATTTTTTATTTTACCTTTTCCGATTGCCTGTAATAATACAGCGATTTTTGTTCGTTGCCGTATTGCTTGTGCAGATAACTCAGATTAACGAGCAATTGCTTATGTGGATATATTTTTACCGCCTCCTCCCAAAAGGCAATGGCCGATAAGGTGTCGGAACGGAAGATATAGTAATTTCCAATGTTCGTGTAGGCCGCAATGTTTTTCGGGTCGTTTTGCAGTATCCTGCGGTTCATGGCGATTGCCTGTTCGGTATTACCCTGTTTGAAATATAGTTCCCCCAATGCTGCCATGATTTCTGGGTGCCCGGGGGCGGCTTCCAGCGCCTTATTGTACGCCTCCAGCGCGGCATCGGGCTGCCCGGTCATCTGAAAAGCATACCCCCGGTTAAACCACGCTTCATACCTTCCGGGCTGTAATGCCGTGGCTTTTTTAAACCACCGTTCCGCCTCCTCCCAGCGGTTGAGGTTGTAAGCATAAAAACTTCCGAAATTGCTTAGGGCGTCGTAGTTCTCCGGATATACTTCCAGTGCCTGTTGATAGTGCTTCTCGATCAGCGAAATGTACCGCTCGTTTTCCCTCAGGTTTACCCCCAGCTGGTTATTGTAGTAAAATTGCGCCGTTAAGGCTTGAGCGTAAAGCATATTCGCTTTCACCGAACGGGAAAGATGGGGCAGATCGGCCGCGTATAAACTGAGATAAGTGCGCCATTCCCGGTTGCGGGTGAATGTTTTTATCCCGTAGGGAAGGATAACGGCCAGTGAGGTCAGTAAAATGAATACCTGTTTCCTGACCGTTGCCGGATTTGAATGCTCCTGCAAGGAAAAAAGCCGGAAGATCCCGGTGGCAAGTACAACCGCAAATCCAAGTAACGCCACAATAGCAAACCGGTCGGCAACCATACCCGGCGCAGGCACCGGAAGGTTTGAATAGAGGGCAATCCCAATAAGATAAACCCAGATGCCGTAACTTATCGTGCGCTTTTTTTTCATCCCTGCAATAGCTGCCACCAGCAGCGCCAGATGGATAATGCCCGAGAGCACCGACTGCCACGCGAATACCGAAAGTAGGGGAAGGGTATCATATCCATAATAAAACGACAACTGTAGCGGGAATAGGATTTGTTTTAGATAGAACAGGAGAATCCCTGCCGCAGTCCCTAGTTTAATGGAAAAATCAGTTTCAAAAAATAAAGGGTTTTCATAAAATTCTACCGGTCGTACGTCGGCATTAAACAGTAGTTTTGGAATAAAGAAAAAAACAAAAAAGGCACATAATAATACTATCGAAACCCTGATGATGGGTTTGCGTGGCTCCAGTGTGGCATATCCGATCGTTAATGGGATGATGAACAGAAAGGGTAAAGCGGTATTTTTCGCTAAAAGGGCCAGCAGGAATAGCAGGCCGGCTCCTGCTAAATGTTTTACCTGGGTGTAATCACAGTATTTTAATGCTTGATATAAGGCCAGAAATGAAAAGAGCAGCATGAAAATTTCATCCCGGTTTTTCAGGCTGGCGACAATTTCCGTATTCAGCGGATGCGCTGTATATAACAACGTGATAATGAATGGAAACAGCGGCGGGGAATGTTTGAAAATTCGTAGCAAAACTTTGAATAAAACCAACATCGCCAGGGCAAACCATAGCACACTCAGCAAATGGTTTATTCCAGGGTTTTCACCAAAAATACCCACTTCAATGGCATAACTGATTTTTACTAACGGACGATATCCGTAAACTAATCCTTCTTCCTCCGCATAAGGTGAGGTGAGAATCGCCCCGATGCCCCGGAAACCCTTCTGTACTTGCTCGTTTTGTTCGATCACTAAATGGTCGTCAAGCGCATACTTGTTAAAGGCAGTATTCCAGTAAAGTGCAAAAGGGAAAAGCAATACGATGATCCACTGCGTGCGTACATTAGTTAAAAATGAATGCGTAACCGGTGATTTAACCTGTTGTTCTCTCATAGCCCTGCAAAGGTAACAAATGCTCCTAAATTTTTTGCTATCCACGGATGCAGGAATGGGGTTACTCCCGGCAGTTTATCGCCTGACCTGTTTTGTAATTGCGACAAATTCGTTAACAGAAAGTTGTTCGGCCCGCAGGGTGAGCCAATGCGCCAATTCGGGCGTTGATGTAAAACAAAAGTCATGAAGGGCATTTTTTAGGGTTTTTCTTCGCTGGTTAAACCCGGCTTTTACGATCTTAAAAAACAACGCTTCATCGCAATCCAGCGAATAATCGGTTTTTCGCTGCAATCGTATTACGCCTGATTTTACTTTTGGCGGAGGGTTGAAAACTTGTGGTGGTACGGTAAATAAATAATCAATGGCATAAAAGGCCTGACACAATACGCTCAGAATACCATATTGCTTCGATCCGGGGCCGGTAGCAATGCGCTCTGCTACCTCCTTCTGAAACATCCCGGTTACCTCCGGAATCCGATGCCTGAATTCCAGCACCCGGAAAAGAATCTGACTGCTGATGTTGTACGGGAAGTTTCCTATAATCCGGAATTCATTTTCAAAATGGTTTTCCGGATTCCAGTGCAAAAAGTTGGCTTCGTGTATCATTAATTCGGGAAAAGCCTGATGAAGATATGCCACCGACTCACTGTCGATTTCGATTACTTGAAACGGAAAGGGCCTCAGCGCCAGAAATGCCGTGAGAACTCCTGTTCCCGGCCCAATCTCCAGCACGGGAAGGCCACTGTCTGAAAGGGATTTAACGATTTTTTCCGCGATGTTTTTATCGGTGAGAAAGTGTTGCCCCAGATGTTTTTTTGCACGTACCATTACTTCTTTATTTCAGGCAACGGGATGGTGCTGTTTCCTTTTTGTGCGTCAATGGCCGAACGGTAGTTTTCTCTCACCTCCACGGCAAAAATACTCCCCTGATATTCAAAGAGAATTTTTTCATACAATGCATTCACTTTTTCCTGCGCTTGGGGTAATTTTTGCAGTGCAATCTGTTTCATAAGGGCATCGTCGGCCAGAATGCTTTTAGGGAAACGGGTGTACACCTGTTGATAAAGACTGTCAGCCCGTGCTAAAAAACCGGTTTTTTCATAAATTTCAGCCTGCTTGTAGAGGTTGTCATCTGCAATGGAATGTGTGCGGTTGTTTTGAAACAAGGAATCCAACAAATGAAGTGCCGCATCATATTGCCTGCGGAAGGCCAGCAATTCAGCCCGGGAGAAAACTTTTAACGCAGGTGACAACGAATCGTTGTCTTTATTGTCTTTGATCAACAGATACAGATTCATGGCATCGTTGGCAATCAGTTTCGATGTTGCGCCTTTCAGAATGTCCAGTTGTGCTTCAGCCCATCCGTATTCACCTATATAATACGATAGCTTTGCATTTCTGAATTTTGCCTCATGGCCTACGGGTTCGTTTTTGTTTGATTTTTCAACCTGCGAAAGCAGTAGTGTTGCTTCCCACGGATCGCCAATGAAAAGAAACAGGTCGGCAAGGTCGAGTTTAACTTCTTGTTTCTCAGCAGGTTTAATTAGTCGTTCGGTGAGTACGTTTTCAAGAAGTTTTTTGGCCTGATCTGTCTTTCCTAGATAAAAGGTATAGAGATGCGACAGATCCCTGACGTTTTGTAGTGATAATGAAGAAATTCCAAGTTGATCGATGGCTTCCCGGAGCGATTCTTCCACTTGCAATGCCTGTTCATCCTTTGGGCCGGATGCGGCCTGAAAATGCTTGAAAAGGGCATGGTTGTATCCCGCAAGGCTGGATGCATAGATCGGGTCGTCGGGATAATGCTCCAGAATATAGGAAAATGCTTCCACGGCCACTGTGAATTCTTTGCCTGCCAGACAGAAGGTGCCTACATTGAATACCATGTTTCCATTGTTGTCAAACCTTTTATCCAGTGCAATGGCCTGACGTAATGCAGTGGAATAATCTTTCTCTTGCAACGAAAACCACAACAGAAAGTCAGAAAAAAATCGCTCGTCGGGTTGCGCCTGTACTTTTCGCAGCAGGGCAAAGCGCAGCGCCTCATGGATTTCTCCGTCGCTGTCAAGCCCCAAATAGTATTGAAGGCGGTTCTGAACAAAACTTGTTTTTGATGGGTCGTTTGCGGCAAGGCTTAGGTAGGCCTCGGCCATCTGGTCGTATTGTTGTGTGGTATAGTAAAGCGATGCCAGTTCGTTTTCAAAATAGTCAGCGCCCTGCATCAGCGCAATGCCACGTTGAAAAGTTTCCAGTGCCAGATCGGTTTCTCTTTTCCCGATGAAGGCATTGGCAAGGTTGACAATATCCTGGCGCCTGGCGGGTAATGATTCAATGGCTTCTCTGTATATTTTATGTCCTTTCTGCACCTCGCCGAGGGTAACATATAAATAGCCTAGATCAATGGCGTACCGGTGGTTTTCGGGGTTTGCCCGGCGTTGGCGTTTGGCCAGCTTTTCGGCTTCCTTAAATTCTTTTATTCCAATCAGGCTATATAAATAATAGGTATAATGGGTGTGATTGGCATCGTTCTCGTACAGCGAACGAAAAACTGCTGCCGATTTTTCATAGTCCTGATCACGGTAATACTGCAATCCGAGCTGCAGATTGTTCGCTTTCGCTGAGGGGGCATTCGGGTCGTATGGCGAGTAAATCTGTGTGCCGATGATGGTTTTATTTTCCTCCTGAGCCACCAACGGCTGCCTGCTGCTGAGCGTGAGCAAAGCCCCAATTAGCAAAAATATCCGGTAGCGACCGCAGCTTGTCATGTTAGTAATTCAAATCCGGTATAAGGGATAAGCGCTTCGGGAATTTTTATTCCCTGTGGGGTTTGATTATTTTCGAGCAGGGCGGCGACAATTCTTGGAAGGGCCAGTGCACTTCCATTCAATGTGTGTGCCAGCCGGGTTTTTCCATCGCCATCCCTAAACCGAAGTTTCATCCGGTTGGCTTGAAATGCCTCGAAATTACTTACGCTGGATACTTCCAGCCACCGTTTTTGGGCAGCAGAGTAAACTTCAAAATCGTAGGTCATGGCACTGGTGAAACTTAGGTCGCCCCCACAGAGTTTCACAATCCGGAAGGGCAGTTCCAACGCGCGAACCAGCGAGGCCACATACGCTTTCATCTCTTCCAGCGCCTGATACGATTCTTCCGGATGCCGGATCTGGACAATTTCCACTTTATCGAACTGGTGTAACCGGTTGAGCCCACGTACTTCCTTGCCGTAAGATCCGGCTTCACGTCGGAAACAATTCGAATATGCGACATTTTTTATCGGGAGGTCTTCCAGGTTAAGAATGACATCCCTGTAGATGTTGGTAATGGGCACTTCGGCCGTTGGAATCAGGAAAAGGTTATCCAGACCGGCCAGATACATTTGGCCTTCCTTGTCGGGAAGTTGTCCGGTACCGTAACCCGAAGCTTCGTTGATCAGGAGGGGGGGCTGGTATTCGAGGTACCCTGCCGCAATGGCCTTGTCGAGAAAGAAATTGATCAGCGCCCGCTGCAACCGGGCTCCCTTGCCCCGGTAAAAGGGGAATCCGGCCCCGGTAACTTTGGCCCCCAGATCAAAATCGATAATTTCATATTTTGTGGCCAGATCCCAATGGGGAAGTGCGTCATCAGGGAGTTTAGGAAACTGGCCCTCTTCATGCATTTTCAGATTATCCTGATCGCTTTTTCCTGCTGGCACAGAAGGGTGGGGGATATTGGGCAGCTCAATCAGCAGGCGGTCGAGCTGTTCGGTAACCTGCTGTAATTCTTCCTCCAGGGTTTTGCCCGCCTTTTTCAACCCTGCAGTCGCTTCTTTGCGGTTAGCGGCTTCTTCCGTTTTTCCGCTCTTGAAAAGTATCCCAATCTCTTTGGCCAGCTTGTTGGCTTCGGCCAGCGTTTCATCCAGCCTCCGCTTTAACACTTTCCGTTGGTTGTCAAACGCGATAATCTGGTCGACAGTAAGAGTGGCTTCTACATTTTTTATCTTTAAGGCATCGATTACGGCCTGCCTGTTTTCTCTGAGAATAGTAATTTGTAACATACAACCGTCAGTTTTTTGGTGCAAAGATAAGGAAACAATAAATAAAAACTCCTGCACCGTGAGGAACAGGAGTATGAAATATTTTGCAGGATGAAATCGGCAGAAGACGGGATTTAATTCTCCAGCGGCTTTACAGAAACAAACGATTTGTCGTCGCGTTTCCTGTTGAATTCCACCGTTCCGTCACAAAGTGCAAATAGCGTATGATCTTTTCCCATTCCTACATTTTCGCCAGGGAAGTGTTTTGTCCCCCGTTGACGAATAATAATATTACCTGATTTAGCGATTTGACCGCCATATATTTTTACACCCAGGCGTTTGCTTTCCGATTCACGGCCGTTGTTACTACTACCGGCACCTTTTTTATGAGCCATACTATTGTTTTTTTTGGATTAACGATGGGGTTATGCTACCACAATTTCTTCAATGGCAATTTTCGTCAGATAATCTCTGTGTCCATTCATCTTTTGGTATCCCTTTCTTCTTTTCTTTTTGAAAACGAGCACTTTATCGCCTTTTAAATGTGCGATAATTTTTGCCGAAACCGAAGCACCCTCCACAACCGGGGTGCCTACTTTAATACTGCCTTCGTGATCCAGAAGCAGCACCTTATCAAATTGAATGTTTCCACCTTCTTCACCTTCTAACCGATGCACAAAGATTTGCTGGCCTTTTTCGACCTTAAACTGCTGTCCGGCGATATCTACAATTGCGTACATCTTTAATTTCTGTTTAATGTTTGCCAAAATTGGAGTGCAAAATTAGTAAAAAAAATTAATCTGCAAATTAATCTTCCGAATTAATTCTGATTTGACCTGAAAAAATTAAAAAACGTAGCCGATTTATTATTGAACCGAATTTCATTCCCGTGTTGTCCGTTTTTTTTGTTTTTGTAAAAATTCTTAAAATTTTTTTTTTGAAAATTCAGTATTTAGAATACCTTTGTATGCGTCAATGGTAGTTGTTTACAGAAATTCCGGGCTTAGCCATCTGATTTATAGAGGCTAAAACAGGGGAAAAGAGAAACAAAATTAAAGCCTGTGAATAAACTGTTAATAACTAATTATTGGGCATGCTTAGCTTATGTTTTTGATTATCAGTATTTTGCGTTTATTTGAATATCAGCAGCTGCATATAGGGTGGTTTTTTACCTCTTTAGCGTTGCAGTATTATGATAATTTTTATATTTGTAGGGATAATCTTTGTCTAGCTTAAACAAACGATAATCAACTAGTTTTATTAACAAAAATTCTAAACCATGAAAAACTTTACGCGATTTGTTGTTCTGATGTTTGCAATTCTGCTGACATCAGGCATCGCCATGGCTCAAAACTTCGTTGAAGTGGGAACTGGTACCTCCACAACTAACCGTATTCCATTCTATGGATATTACGATTATAACTGGACATCAGAAATCCTTGAGCAAGGTGCTATCGGGTTGGAAAACCCGGTGCTTATTACGGGGATTGCCTATAATGTGAGCAATTCTCCATCAAATTATGCCCGCTATTCGCAAAAAATTTATTTAAATCATACCACGTTAGCGCAATGGCCCGATGCTAACTACGAAGATCCGTTGAATAACGGGTATGATTTGGTTTGGGAAGGCGATATGGTATGGAACGGTTCCGGATGGCATACCATTATGTTCGATCAACCCTTCCTTTACAATGCCAGCCAGAACCTGTCGGTACATTATGAAGACTGGAACGGGAGTTATGCCTCCAACTATCCGTATTTTTATTATACCTCAACTACTTATCACGGGAAATATCAATACCAGGATAACTCTTTCCCCACTACCAGTGGGTATAGAAGTAGCTATATGACCAACGTGCGCCTGTATTATGAAGAGCTCCAGCCAGGCTATCTTAGTGGTACGGTAACTGACGGCCTTACCGGGCTTCCGGTTAACGGGGCTAAGGTTTCGCTGGGCGATACCTATATTTATACCATGCCCGATGGTACTTACGATTTTGGTGAAGTTCAGTATGGCAACCATCTGGTAACTGTAGAAAAAGCAGGGTATGCTACCGCTTCTCAGAACGTATTTATCGATTCAGGGGCAACGGTTACTGCCGATTTTATTATTACTGAAGCTACCCCGGCTCCTGTGGGGGTGTATGCCGAAGTGTTGCCTACCGATGTAGTTGACATCTCGTGGGGCGCTCCCGGAACTTCCTATGAGATTATCTACGATGATGGCACCGCTGAAAACTACGCCGTATGGGCGCAGGGTGGAAACATGAATGCATTAAAATTCATGCCTCCCGGATATCCCTGTGAAATTGTTTCTGGTTCTGTTTATGTAGGCGATGGTACCTACCCACAAGGGAATGATATCCTTCAGCCTTTCTTTATGGCAATCTATGACGACAACGGTCAAAATGGCCTTCCCGGTACAGAACTCGTCCGTATCGAAGTGGAACCCGTTGGATTTGGTTGGGTCGCCTTTGATTTTGGTGACGATGCACAGACAATTAACGACGGTGAGTTCTACCTGGCCATGATTCAGGGAGGAAATTACCCCGAATGTCTGGCAGTAGGCGTAGATGAATCTAATCCGTCATTCCGCAGCTATCAGCGTTTTGCAACCGGCGGACAAGGCTGGATGATTTCCGGATTTAATGATTTCATGATCCGTGCGATTTGTGTTGGCCCTGCCGGCATCACAAACCTTAGCTATGAACCCGCATTCCACGAGGAAGCCCGTATCTCAACAGGCCATCTGTCTTTGAATCCTCCTGCAATGATCGCTGGTTATGAAGGACTGCCACTGTATAAAGCAGTTTCGGATGTGCCTTCCAATTCCCGCGATTTTATGAATTACACCGTGTGGCGCCTCGATTATGATGCCGTGAATGCCCCGGAAACCTGGGAACTGCTCGGAAATACTACCAACCTGAATTACCGCGACAATGCATGGCCTTCGCTCCCCAGTGGTGGTTATCGCTGGGCTGTAGCAGCAAATTACACCGCCGGCCAATCTGAGGTAGGCATCTCCAATATCCTTGGAAATGACTGGGAAGTTGAAGTAACTGTTAATGTTACGCTCAGTTCCGGTGATCTGCCTACCGGCGCCTATGTAAGCCTTGTAAATAACGACGGCCTCGCTGCCCACGTGTACGAAGGACAAGTGGATGAAACCGGTACTATTGTTTTTTCCAATGTTTGGAAAGGAGAATATACCCTTGACGCAGTGTTCTTTGGTTACGATCCCTATCACGCTGATGTGTCAATTTATGACAATGCAACTCTGGATGTTGAACTTCAGGAAGTTCTTTATCCTCCGGTAGGCTTGCAGGTGAATCCTTATACATTGCTTGCCACCTGGCTCGCCCCTGGGGTTGACCTCGACTTGTTTGCTGAAGACTGGAGCTCAGGCAGCTTTACTACGAATGGCTGGACTTTCAGTCCCTCGCAAGGAAACTGGAGTGTGTATTCCTCTTCCGGTAATCCCAGTCCTTCAGCCCGGTTCTACTACTCCCCGACGCTTGCAAATTATGAACATTCTCTGGTGTCCAAAACCCTTTCCGGCCTTGGATTCCCCAATATGTACCTCTCCTTCGACCTTTATCTTTCTAACTTTAGCACGTCTACTGTAGAGCAAATGGCGGTGGAAGTTTTTGATGGCTCGTCCTGGGTTACTATTCATAATTTTACGAATTCTGCCAGTATACCATGGACCCATTATAGCTATGATATTTCAGACCATGCTGTTGGAACTGATTTTCAGGTACGTTTCCGTGCATACGGTGCCAATTCCTATAATATTAATTACTGGTATCTGGATAACGTGATGGTCTATGGTCAGATTGATGGCGATAGCGACCTTGCCGGTGACCGTGGTGTGAACGGCTATGCCTTCTACCTTGAAGGCGATGTGATGACTGCCTACGTAACTGAAACGGAATATCAGATTCAGCCCTGGATGGTATCCTGGGGTCAGACCTATACCTCTTCTGTGGCCGCTGTGTATAACAATGGCTATTCGCCCCGCGATTTCCATACCTGGACTGCACGTTTTCTGCCTCCTCCAAGAGATCTGGAAGGTATGGCAAACGGTCATTATGCTGAATTGACCTGGACTCCGCCGATGATTGAGTACCCACGCAGTGCACCCGCTACAGCAACGTTGGTGCAGGAAACTGCCCGTGTAAATACTAATCCGGCTGTGGATGCCTCTCCGGTCTACCGCGAGGTGGAAATTACCGGTGGCTCACGCGATATGTGGGATGTGCAGTATGAAATCCCCTGTTTGGATGCTTCCGGTGAAGCCGGTACTGAGTCCGACGGCGCTTACATCTATACCCATTTATGGAATGGTACAATGTTCTTTGCCTATAACCTCGATGGTTCACTCGCAAGCAGCTTTTCTGTACCCGGTGTCAGCGCACTTCGTGACCTGGCTTACGATGGTACCTATATGTACGGTTCTCCGGCTACTACAACCATTTATCAGGTAGATATGGATGCGCAGTCTCTGGTTTCTACTTTCTCCAGTCCGACTGCAGTACGCGCTATTGCTTATGACTCCGATCAGGATGCCTTCTACGTGAATAACTGGTCGACCGATATCACGCTGGTTAGCCGCACAGGTACTGCTATCAATAGCTGGCCTATTGGAACTTTTGCCAGTTATTATGGAATGGCCTATGATAACTGGGAACCAGAAGCTGATCCTTCTGTATGGGGTTTCAGCCAGGATGGCTCGCAAGGAGTTCTCGTTCAGCAAAACGCTGCAACGGGTGCGATGACTGGAATCGTTTACGATGTATTTACCAGTATCGGAACTACAGGAAGTATCGCGGGTGGTCTTTTCACTACTACTGATCTCTTCTCAGGAACGGTTACCTTAGGTGGCTGTCTCCAGAATGATGTGCTCTTTGGCTTTGAACTTTATCCTTATGGCGGCGGTGGCGGAACCGGAACCTACGTGGCTCCTTCTGCTTACAACATCTATAAAGATGGCGCTTACTACGATCAGGTGGATAGCCTTACCCTGGCCTACACCTCTGATTATCTGATTGCAGGATGGCACCAGTTTACAGTAACCGCCCTTTACGGTGAACCTACTCCGGGTGAATCCGGACCAGCTCTCCCGGGCCCCGCTGATATTTATATCCTCGGAGAAGGTACGCTTACCGGTACGGTGAGTGTATGCGGTACTATTCCTACTCCCATTGCAGGTGCCGTAGTTACTGCTTTTAATCCTGAAACAGAAGAAACCTTTACTGCAGTTACCGGTAATAATGGGGTTTACACCATGAATGTTACCGAGGCTACTTATAATTTAACCTGTGAAGCTGAAGATTTTGAAACACAAACTGTTGATAACATCTTCGTACCGGATGAACAAACCGTGGAAGTGAATTTTGACCCCTGCGAATTCCCCTATCCGGTATTGGGCGTAACCGCTGAACGCAATTTTGAACATACACAGGTCGATATCGACTGGTATGCTCCTATGTTCTTCGGAACGCTGGCCTATGATGATGATATGGCCGACGACGTTACTGCATGGGATAAAGGCGCTAATATGAATGCGGTTCGCTTCACCCCTGAATCCTATCCTTGTGAAGTGATGGGCGGTTCCGTTAATATTTACGACGGCAGCTGGCCTGCAGGAAATACAACAGCCCCCTTCCAAATCGCTATACTCGACGATAATGGTCCCGACGGCTATCCCGGACAGGTGTTGGCTACCCTGGATGTAACCCCTGCCGGTAATGGCTGGGTGGATGCTATTCTGGATGAACCCGTCATCATTCCTGATGGTGATTTTTATGTTGCTATGATTCAGGGCGGTGATTATCCGAATTGTGCACCTATTGCAATCGATAATTCCAGTCCAGAAATGGTTAGCTATTCAAGGTACGTAACGGCCAATGAACCTTGGCGTACTGCTAATTTCCAGAATTTCATGATGCGTGCTTACGTATATAATGAAGCAGATAACCGTGATCTGGAGAAATACGAAGTATATCGCCTGCTTCAGGGCCAGGAAGAATTACCGGAAACATGGACGCTCCTTGCAAATGATGTTACCGAAACGGAATACATTGATTATGAATGGGATATATTGACTCAGGGCTGGTATCGCTACGCGGTGAAAGCCGTTTATACCTACAATGTTTCTGAACCTGCATTCTCAAATCTTGTACCTAACGGATTTGACTCTGATGTTACTATTAATGTAAGGGATGAAGAAGGTCAGGGCGTTGGAAATGCCTATGTGGTTCTTGAAAGCATGACCAACCCCGACGTATATACTTATGCAGCTACTACACCTGATGGTGGGTCTGTATTTTTCCATGAAGTATGGAATGGTACCTACAAGCTTTCTGTAACTAAAGAAGGCTACAGCGACTATTTGTTGGAGAATATTTATATTGCAAGTAATGCAACTTTGAATGTGATTCTCCAGAGTCTCTGTCTGCCTCCACAGAGCTTCACGGTAAACGCTCAGACGGGTGTTGCCACTTGGTTACCCCCCGTAGTGGAATACGAAGTGGTCTTTGAAGAAGGATTTGAGGGCGGTGTGATTCCTCCGGGCTGGACGCAGCAATACCTGTTGCAAAACGTAAGCTGGAATATCGGCAACGGTGGCCCCACAGGCGTGCCTGCTGATCCACACAGCGGACAATACAATGCCACCTACATGGGTAGCTCTGCAAAAACCAAA
>Ga0116152_10001258_pt1 | contig 20996 bp, 8 predicted proteins | sample AD_UKC119_MetaG_FD_89894 | JGI IMG/M metagenome (GOLD analysis project Ga0116152, IMG submission 89894) | Active sludge microbial communities of municipal wastewater-treating anaerobic digesters from Hong Kong - AD_UKC119_MetaG | ecosystem: Engineered > Bioreactor > Anaerobic > Digestate...
CTGGTGGCTGTCTCTCTTTTTTATATAGTTAGTGATCCGTTGCTGCAATACATTTCTGAATCGAACGAAGCGTACAAATCGCTCTATGAGCTGTCGCGCATTCCGCGCATGATTGTGGCGGCCATGCTGTTGCTGCTCATGCTGCTTGCATTCAGACTGTACAAAAACCTGCAGATGCTGCGCGAAAAAACAGAGCAGGGAATGCGCCTGCAATCGCTGCTGCAGGAAAGCGAACTCAACGCTTTGCGATGGCAGATCAATCCGCATTTTTTGTTCAACAGTCTTAATTCCGTCAGTTCACTTACCATTGCAAACCCGCAACAGGCGCGCGAAATGATCATTAAACTCAGTGAGCTCCTCAGATATTCGCTGCGCAAAAACGACGAACAGTTTTCAACGCTTGAACAGGAGATTAATCATATCCGCATTTACACCGATATTGAAAAAGTGCGTTTTGGCGAACGGCTGAATGTGGCCATTCATGCGCCTGACAAATGCCTCAGCATGAAAATGCCTTTTCTGATTTTGCAGCCTTTGATTGAAAATGCTGTGAAGCATGGTGTGTACAGTACCGAGCAGCAAAGCACCATTCAGGTGATCTGTGAATGCAGCGATCCTTTTCTGGTGATTACAATTGAAAACAGCTATGATCCTGAAGGTCGCACCAGAACAGGCACCGGTACGGGTCTGAGCAATACTGCCGGTCGCATACGGCTGATGTATAACGATGATTCATTGTTCAGAACGAGTGATTCTGGAAATGTTTATAAAGTGACATTAAAAATTCCGAAACGATGAAACTCAGTGTTATTATAATTGATGATGAAAAACCGGCGCGCGATATCATCGCTTCATACGCCGCTCAGCGGGCTGATATTGAAATGGCAGGCGAATGTCAGAATGGTTTCGAAGCCATCAAAATGATTAATGAGCTAAGACCCGATCTGATATTTCTTGACATACAAATGCCGAAAGTCGATGGCTTCGAATTGCTCGAAGTGCTGGAGTACAGGCCGGCTGTTATTTTCTGCACAGCCTATGATCATTTCGCCGTAAAGGCATTTGAAAAAAGCGCCGTCGATTATCTTCTGAAACCGTTTTCAGAAGCGCGTTTCAACGAAGCGGTGGATAAACTGATTCTTCAGAAGAAACAAAGCGGATCGGCACAAGATAAAGTGATTTCCGAAACAGAATCATTGCGCGAAGAAGCGGGTGAAAAGGTTTCCAGAGTGGTGGCACGCCTTGGCAGCAATCTGCATGTCATTCAGGTCAGCGATATCCGCTTCATTGAATCGCAGGATGATTATGTGCTGATTCATTGCAGCAAAGGTGATTTTCTGAAAGAAAAAACCATGAACTATTTCGAGAAGAATCTGCCGGAAGAATTTCTGCGCATTCACCGCAGTTACATTGTCCATATTCAATGCATTGACAAGGTTGAATTGTATGAAAAAGACACACATCTTGTCACGCTGAAAACAGGCGAGAAGCTTCGTGCCAGCCGCGAAGGATACAAGAAACTGCGGGCTCTTTTGTAGAGTTTATTTGTTGAATAATTTCATTTCTACGCGTCGGTTGGGCGCATAAAAGGTGTCGTCGAAAACGATTCCGCGATAGGAAACAATTACATATGCACCCAGATTGAATAGGGTGTTGATGTCTCTTGCAAGCGCCTGCATGTCATTCAGGCTGCCGTTCCCGGTGAAATAGGTGTAACCGTTTTTCTTTTTAAAAGATGAAACTTTGTACTTATTGTAGGTTCTCCATTCAAAATAGGCTTCCTGATTTTCTTTGGCGACAAAACCAATCTGCACGTGAAATGTGAGATTTGGTATTTCGCGGTCCGATGCTGTTTTGCCGGGAGTGCCAATGATTCGCGAAGAGCTGATTCCGGCAGAAGAAAAATAACCTGAAACAGCATTCATGCGCTCCTGAACAAGCTGAGCGTTGAGTTTTTCGGTTCCGCGGACATCGGCAAACGAAGTGACAGAAAGATTCAGGTAATCATACTTTTTCATCAGTCCGATCAGGCTGTCCATGATGCTTTTGTATTCCGGTGCGATTTCGCTTGAGCCGGTCTCAAAGAAGGCGTACAGAAGACTCGGATCGGCATTGTACACAAATGGTTTTGTGGTATCGACCGGTTTGATAATGGTTGGTTTCTCAAAACTGAAACTGAAAATATCATTGCCGCCTTTCGAGTCAGGATAACGGTTTGATACAAGGTAACCATCCCACGGATAGTTTTTATATACCATTGAAAAGTCGTTTCCGATGCTGTTGACGGGGGCTTTCATATTCACAGGTGAGCTCCATTTACCGCTGCTGATGCGCGATACAAAGATGTCCATGTTTCCGTATCCCGGATGACCATCGGAAGAAAAATACAATAATGAATCGTGGGCAGTGATGTAAGGAAACATTTCATCGCCGGGTGTGTTGATGTTGTTTCCCGCATTTACTGCGGTACTCCATGATGTGCCATCAAAATCGGAGTAATAAATATCGGTACCGCCAAAGCCACCGGGCATATCTGAAACGAAATACATTCGTTTGCCATTGCCGGCCAGGCATGGATGCGAAAAGGTGTATCCCTGCGGAGCGCCGGAGGGAATGAATGTTTTTTTATCCACGGAAATTTCGGAAGGACTCAACTCTTCACCGGTTGGTGTGACTTTTATTTTTTTTGTCAGCAACAATTCTTTGCCATAGGCCGGAACATAGGCCGTGAAGCTGCTTGAATCCTTTGCTGCAATTTTTTTCAGAGCAACGGAATTGTTTTTATAAACGAAAATATTGAAAATCTGCGGGTCTTTATAATTGCTCGTTGCTCCGTTTTTTTCAAGCAGGAAACGGCTGTTGCTGCTGAAATGCAGCACGCCATCTGCCATCCATGGAAACATTTCGTCATTGTCGGTATTCAAATCAAAAATTTTTCCAGTTGAGTATTTCGTTTTGTTTTTGTTCCATAATGCAATGCTGTCGCATGAGCGAATCCGCTGATCGGCCTTGAAATCATCCGGGAATGCGGTTTTGTAGATGTCGTACTGTTCTTTTGCCTTGTCATATTTTCCGTTTATCCGCAGTACTTCGCCGTAATAAAAATGCTGGATATTTTCTTTTTTCGGATGTTGCAGAATTCTTTCATAGACAGCTTCGGCCTTGACAAAATCATGCATCATGATGTAACAATATGCAAGATTGGTCAGGTCAGAATATTCAGGATTATTTCCCGTCACTGTTTTTTCAAACAAAACAGAAGCTTCTGCATAGCAGCCTTTGTTCATGAGTTCGGACGCATTGGCCGATTGAGCTGAAAGGCGTGCTGACATCAATAAAATCAGTACTGAAGAAAAAAATAAACGCGTCATATGATCAGAAAAATCTTAGTTGAATAGTGGGGTGCTCTTGCAATTCTGCCTTAATGCACCTTTTTTGTAAATGCGGTATGTAAGGTTGATTTCGTGGCTGCCACTCGAATAGTTTTTGATATCGCTCATGGTGATATCGTAGGAATAGCCGATGCAGAAATCGTCGAAATCAAGGCCGACCATTACAACAGCTGCGTCATTCATGCGATAGGAGCCACCCAGCCAGAATTTATTTTTGTATCCGAATCTTCCGTTGAAGTCCATCTGAATGGGAGTGGTTTCCTGAAACTGCAGCAGGAACGAAGGTTCGAAAACAAAATCATCATTAAGCTTGAATGTGTATCCGCCATTGGCGTAATAGGTCCTTTCGACGGGATTGTCGACCAGGCGGTTCATGTCAAACAGATCTTTCTTTACTTCGAGCAGATTCTGAATGGAGAATCCAAGATAGTACTTGTTGGTTTGTGAGAGATAAACGCCAAAATTGGCATCGGGGCAGAACTGGTTGTTGAAGCCATTGGTGATGGCAATATCATCCGGCTCGTTGGTCGTGAGTTTATCCTTGTCAACGAAATGCTGAAAGAATACACCAGACAGACCGAAGCTGAGTTTGCGCGAAAAGTCGCTGTTCAGTTTAAGCTGATAGGAAACCGACACATTCATCCCTGTACGCCTTGTCGGGCCGGTCACATCATTGAAGAAATAACCACCTAATCCAACGTTGCTGCCAAGATAGGAGTGAGCCGAAAGCGACTGTGTAACCGGTGCTCCGTTGATTCCATCCCATTGTTTGCGGATGTTGAAGTTAATGGGAATGTGGTTGTAATTGCCGGCTATGGCCGGGTTCAGCACAAAACGATTCATCATGTACTGACTGTTGAGTGACAGTTGCTGTGCAAGAGTGGCTTGAGCAAACAGCATTAAAATCAAAGGAAGAAATATTTTTTTCATAACAATTATATTCTTAGCGTACGATGGTGATTGTTCCCTGTAACGTCTGGCTGTCAGGGGTCAGCCGGATGAAATAATAATAGGTTTCTGCGGGTATTGGATTTCCGTTCCAGGTTCCGTCCCATGGAGCCCAGATTCCTTTTACGGAGTAAACTTCCTGTCCCCATCGGTTAAAAATCTGATATGTTGCGTCGGCATATAGCTCGCTGTTGTTTATCACCCAGCTATCATTGATTCCATCAGCATTGGGCGTAAATGATGTCGGAATATTGATGCAGTCAATTTCTATGCGGGTAACTTCTATATCGGCATGACCTGTGCAACCCATCATATCAGTAACTGTGAGGGAATAGATACCTGCAAGAAGATCGCTCAGTGAAGCAGTCATATCTCCTGTGTTCCATAAATATTCATAATTCCCGTTGCCACCGCTGGCATAGGTCGAAATGGTTCCGTCGTGCTGATCGCGGCATGAAACCGGTGTTGTTGCATATGTGATGGCTATGCTGTCAGGTTCTGATATAATGACACTGTCTGTGAAAAAACAATTGTTATTGTCAGTTACTGTCAGAATATAGGTTCCGGCTGTCAGCGCTGAAATATCTGCCATAGTTTCACTGTTCGACCAAAGATAGATGTAGGGGGCTGTTCCTCCGGAAACGTCTGCCGATGCAGTTCCAGTACTACTGAAGGCGCAATAGGCATCGGTGTATGAAATATCTGCTACAAGCAGGTCGGGTTGAGAAATCATTACCGTATGACTTCCTGTACAACCAAAAGTATCAGTGAGCTGCAACATGTATTGGTCAGCAGGCATTCCTGATATATCTTCGGTAATCGCAGCAAGAACGTATTGCGAATTCAGCCATTCATAGGTGTAGGGCGCTGTTCCTCCACTTATACTTACATCGATGCTTCCATTGCCAAGTCCGAAACAGGTGACATCTGTAATTGTTTGTGTGAAAACAAAATTATCGGGTTGGAGAATTTCAATGGTGTCTGATGCTGTGTTTCCATAATAATCAGTGATTGTGATGGAATAAAATCCTGCCTGAAGCCCGGTTACCCGTGTTTCGGTGCTTCCGGTTGACCATAAAAAAGTATAGGGAGCTGTTCCTCCCGATCCTATGGCTTCGGAGATTCCATCGCTTCCGCCAAAACAAGTTATAAGTGTTCCACTGAGCGATACAGTGAGGGGATCGGATGGCTCGCTGATATATACACTGTCGGTAATAGAACAACCATGGCTGTCAGTGATATTTAGAATATACCACCCTGCCGGAATGTTGTTCAGATCCGGAGTGGTGGCTCCGTTTGACCAGGAATAAATGTAAGGAACAATGCCTCCTCCAACAGTGCTGCTGACAGATCCGTTTGAGCCACCAAATGCAGTAACATTGCTCGAACTGAGAGATATTGTCAGTTGATCCGGAGAGCTTATTGTTGCGGAATTATTTAGCTGGCAGCCATTGGCATCGGTAACAGTAACATAATAGGTGTCATTGGGTAAAGAGTCCAGGTCTTCGTCGGTCCAGGAAAGAACAAAGGTTTCATTTGCCCAGGTGTAATGATATGGCAATGTTCCGCCTCCAACCGTTACATCAACGGTTCCGTCAAGTTCTCCAAAACAGTTGTTGTCGGTTGAAGTAACAGCCAGTGTAAGTTGAGGTGGATTTGTGAGGGTTACTGATGCATTTGAAATACAGTTGTTGGCATCGGTAATTACAACATTGTAAGTACCGGCATTGATTCCGGATAAATCCTGTGAAGCAAAAGTTCCTGTGTTCCAGTCGTAAATATAAGGAGTTGTTCCTCCCCAGACAGTAAGATCAACAGATCCGTTAAAATCGCCAAAGCAAAGCGGGTTTTCATAAGTAAGCGATCGGCTGAGTGCTTGTGCCGGTTGCTGTATGATTGTTTCAATCGTGTCACGGCATAAATTTGCATCAGTGATATAAACAATATATAATCCGCTGTCGAGATTGATTCTGTTTTGTGTGCTTGCGCCATCATTCCACAGAAATGTGTATCCGGGTTTCCCTCCGGCAACAGTGAGGTTGATACTACCCGTACTTTGTCCGAAGCATTTTACATCGGTCTGAGTCAGTGAAGAAGTAAGTTGCGTCGGTTCTATTACATTAAAAATATCAAATGCAACACAACCAGTACCCTGGTCAATGACCTGTACGTCGTAGTATCCGGCTGGTTTTCCGGAGATATCATAGACTCCTGTTTCACCTGATGACCACGAAATGGTGAATGGACCGGTACCTCCGTTAATGGTTAAATGAACGGTGCCTAAGCTGTCCCCGTAGCAGGGATTTGGATCTCCGGTTAAGGAAACTGAAAAGCAGGGGGCGGGTGAATTCCCTTCATTTTTCACAGGGTCACCGTTGTCGGCAAATGCTGTGGTAAGCCACAAAAAAACTGAAATGCTCAATATTAATTTCATCTTCATTGATTAGCGGATTATGGTTACTGTTCCGGTAAATGCTTCCTGACCATTGTTGAGGTCGATGATGTAGTAATACGTCTCGGCTGGAAGCGGGTTGCCATTGAATTTTCCATCCCATGGCGTTGTATAGGGCGATTGTTCATAGAGCAGATTGCCCCAACGGTTGAAAATCTGCACCCGATGTCCCGGATACAAATCAATATTATTGATGACCCAGTCATCGTTTTTGCCATCACTGTTGGGTGTGAAACTTGTCGGAATGTTGATACATTCAGTTTCACTCTCAGGAAGTGTGTATTCAATTATTTTTGTACAACCGTTCAGATCGCTTACGGTAACAGAATAGCTTCCGGGTTCCAGATTGCTTAACTGATAACTGGTGGCTTCGTTCGACCACAGATAATTGTAGCTGCCGGCCCCGCCTGAAACAATTAATGTAATCTGACCGTCAGCGTTGTCGGAGCAACTGACCTGAACAACGGATGCATTTACAATGATTTCGGGCATGGTACCAATATGATAGGTGGCTGTTTTGGTGCATCCGTGATCATCGGTTATTGTTACTGAGTATGTGCCTGTTTCGGCCGAGCTGACATCCTCGCTGGTTTGTCCGTTTGACCAGATAAAGCCGTATGGGGCCGTGCCTCCTGATGCCGAGAGATCGATGATTCCGTCGTTACCGCCCCAGCAACTTGTAATGCCTTCAATGGCTGAGGAGTGTATGCTGTCGGGTTGATTCACAAACAGTGTCTGAGCCGATTTACAACCATTGGCATCGGTAACGATAATCTGATAATAGCCACTGTAGAGGTTTTCAATTTTGTGCCCGTTATTTTGCATCAGATAATCGGTATCATCCCATCGTATATAATACGGTGTAGTACCACCTGAAGCCATCGCTGTTATGTTTCCGTCAGATGAACCGAAACATAATGCATCAGAAATATTGAATGTTGCAGCCAGCGAGTCGCCTGGTTCTTCAATGACTGTTCCGCTATATGCAATACAGCCATTATTGTCGGTAATGGTAACAGTGTATGTTCCTGCAGTAAGTCCTGTTGGATTTTGATTGGTAGAGCCATTTGACCAAAGGAAGAAATAAGGAGCTGTTCCGCCTTGAGGGTTCAGTGTTGCAACACCAGTGTTGTTGCCTTTGCAGAGTACATGAGTGGGTTCTGCTGTTGCTGTAAGTGGCGCTCCGGGTTGTGTAATGATTGCTTCAGCATATTGATGGCAGCCATTGTTGTCGGTGATTGTTACCTGATAGGTGCCAGCCGGAAGTGTTCCGATGTTTTGTGTTGAAGCTCCGTTCGACCAATTGTAGGTATATGTGCCGGTACCTCCGTTTACACTGAGCGAGATGCTTCCGTTGGTTTCACCAAAACAGAGATTGTTGACAACAGCCACATTGAATTCAATGGCAGGGGGTTCGGAAATATGTACGGTTGTATCTTTTGTGCAACCATTGGCATCGGTAACGATTACGCGATAGTCGCCGACATCAATATTGCCAAGATTGGCTGCTGTATGATTGAGTGATTGACCGTTACGGAACCAATCGTACTGATAGGGTGCTGTGCCGCCTGACGCTGAAACAGTAACAGATCCCGATGATTCTCCGTTGCAGAAAACATCCTGAGTGCTGATGATGATTGAAACAGGATCAGCGGGTTGGGTGATAGCATAGGTTAGAATATTTTCGCAGCCGTTAAAATCTGTAACCGTTACGCTGTAAGCACCGGCAGTGATATTACTGATGCTTTGTGTTGTGTCACCAGTGTTCCATAAATAATTGTAAGGAGGTGTTCCACCTGTTGAGCTTACTGCAGCAAAACCTGATGCAGCTCCGTAACATCTGGGGTTGGTGGATGAAGCTGTTGAAATGAGTGGGTATGGTTCTGTAAGAGTGTAGGATGAAACATTGGTGCATCCAAGACTGTCAGTGACAGTGAGAATGTATGTTCCGGCGGTAACATTTGTTATGTCTTCGGTAGTGGCTCCATTGCTCCAGTTGAAACTGTAGGGCGTTGTTCCACCAGAAGTCGAAATGTTGATTGATCCGCTTGGAGTGCCGTTGCATGAAATATTGGTGCTTATGGCATCGATGGTTAAAGCAGCTTCGGGTTGTCCGATAACAAATGAGCAGAACGTTACACATCCATTAATATCGGTTACAATAACATAATGTGTGCCGGCCGGTAGATTGGATACTGCATCTGTGAGTGAGACCACATTGGTATGAACGGTACCGTTCGACCATTCGTAGCGGTAAGGCGGTTTTCCATGTGTAACGGTGGCAATGGCAGAACCTCCGTTTATGCCAAAGCAGGGCGCATCGGATGGGGCAACACTGACTTCGAATCTGGCCGGTGTGATGCGGAAAATATCTCCGTCAACATCGTTGAAATCTTGCATTTCCCAGTTGCTGTTTACCCAATTGTATTTGACATTGAAAATGTTTGGCTGCAAATGAACCAAAGGTCCGAATCCCCAGTTGAAACCATGAAAAACAACAGCCGGTGTACAGATGTCGCCATCATAACACCAGTCACAAACCACACAATACCATGGACCACAGGGATAATAAATAGGGATGCATATTTCAGGAATCACTTCTATATCGTCCATTGAAACATGGAATTCAAGCATATCGAAAATGAAATCGAAAGCAATGGAATCATAAGTGTGGTTATTGAAATTATTACGCATGACATAATAGGGATCAATATCCATAAAATCATAATTACAGGGATATCGGAATCGTAATTTGTTTCCGACATCCAGTGTAATAGATGAAGCAGTTCCTGAGGATAACACATTATTGTCCGGCTTCAGTACTTTGTAGTCAATGTTTCCGGGAAAGGTAAGTGTTGTTTTTACGGTCGGGCTGAATGTTAATCTTTGATTGTGATAGAGCCCTAGTTTGAAAACCATATCCATTAAAGTATATCCGATGGTAACGGGTCCGAGTTCCCATTCGTTTTCAAGATTGGCAAAAACAGCACTGACGTATGGAATGTTTAATGCTCCGATGAATTTACAAACATTGAATTCAAGACTGGCATATTCATAAGGTCTGCTGGCCGAAATCATGTTGTTCCCCGAAAACCAGCTTGAATCATTGGCATTGCTTGGCAGGTCAAGGGTTAAGGTAACAATGTCCTTGTTGTCGCTAAAAGAAATGGGAAGGTTTGAAAAAGGCCATTCCCAGAGGCCTTCAAGTAAAGAAACCCCGGTTGAGTCGAGATATACTAAATTAAAAGTATCGACAGGTAAGTCGATGTCAACAATGGTCCCGTTTGTGCAATCAAAAAAACAGAATTGACCTCCTATGTCAAATCCAAATCCGATGGCCATCCAAATCTGAAAAATCACGTTGTATTCATCGCGTGTTATGGAGCTGGTGTTTTCATAAGGGTCAAGTGCTGTTGAAATGGTTATTTCGTCGCCTTTTTCAAAGGTGCCGTCGGCGGGCATGGTCAGATTTACGTCGGTATTATACACCACATCGACTTTTTCGGTGCCAAATTCTATTCTGAGGCCGGAACCAATCTGGCCCCATGTGCCAGCATTGACTACCGCTCCAAATGGGTATCCTGCAACGGTTGTGATTCCGCCAATGGATCCGTTTTCATTCCACGAAACATCGAAAAAGGGAATGTCGAGATCCAGCAGACCGGAGTTTCCCTGCATCCATAAGCTCTGATCGTTGGTATAGAAATTTGCGTATTGTGTTACAGTAGTCGTTTGTGCCATGGAAGGCAATACGCTTGTGACAATAAGACAAATCAACAGTATTTTTCTTTTCATGTTTTTTTCGGATTAATACTGAACAGTAATAAAACTTGAAAGAATAACATCTTTCAGTAGTTCTGAAAATATTTCAGGGTAGTTGGCGGTAAGTAGTAATGTGCTGTTTAAGTCGCCTGTAAAAAACATAATCCGGTTGATTTTTGTTTTGTCTGCAGTAAACCGTATTAAATACATTTTTGCTGGTCGCCCTTCAAGTGTCTTCATGTCGAGCTCTTCAATCAATTCGGCTCCTTGCTTTAAAAACACTTCCTGATTCAGATTGGTGGTAACCGATAAAAATGCCGTTGAATCCATTTTTTGTCCCATGATGGTCGTGGCTGTGCCTACATGAACATAGCCATGATGCTTATCCTGTGAAAATGGTGCAAAATACATAGGCAGGCGAAGTTTTGCTCCCGTGTTGACAATTTCTGAATACAATGTGTCCAGATCTTTTTCAATATAAAGCTTCGACTTCAGCGAGTCTGTGTAATTCTGTCCAAAACCAGTGTTAATCACTATCAGGAACAGGCTGATATACAAGATAAAAGATTTCATCGGCTGAAATTTCAATTTAGAGTGCAAGATACTGCAAATTTATATATCTAGTACAAAAACATAAAAAAAATATTTATTTTTTGTCGACTAATAATAATATTCCTTATTTTAGTCGCTTGAATTAATCTTCCATTAACAAACAGGTTTATGGCTAAACTGCTGGTTTCTTTACTTTTAATGCTGTTTATAACAGCTTTTGTGCATGCTGATGAATACTATTGGGTGAACGGTAGCGGATATTGGTCCGATACCAGTCATTGGGCTACTACATCAGGCGGTTCGATCTATTATTCCGATGTTCCGGGACCCAACGACACTGTGTTTTTCGATGCAGCGTCTTTTAGCAGCAACGGGAAAATAATAACCGTTGATATGTCTATGGCCAATTGTGCATTGATGGATTGGTCAGGGGTTGCCTATAATGTTGAATTCAATTCAGGAACACTCGATACATTGAATGTTTTTGGTCATTTGATTTTATCCGATAAGGTGGCGTTCAATTTCTCGGGTTTGCTGAGATTGCATGGACTTACAAATGCAACTACTTATTTTGAATCACAGAATAAATCACTGAAATGCGATGTTGAACTCGCTGCCGATACTTTATTGATGACGGGAGCCCTTCAGTTGCCTTATAACCGGTTGCTTCATACCGATGGGGTCTTTAATGCAAATGGTTATCGGGTTGCTTGCCGTCATTTCAACACCGATTCTTCCAGAATGGCCGCCGTGCCCGTGGTCGCTCCCAAGTGGTTTAATACGGATTCTCTGACTGTAAGTGGTTCTTTCGCTCTCCCCAATACTATGTTTTTTGCGCAGACCGGTCCTTTGTTTTTTCAGAATTCCATCATTGACACCAATTACATTAATATATATGCCAATGAATTGATTTGCGATGTTTATATGACTGGGAGCAAAAAAATGTTTTTGTTGAGTCAGTTTAAAACAGCCGGAGTCCTTGAATTCAAGGGCGGTGGAAAATTTTATTCTCAGAACTGGCCATTGATATTAGGCGCTTTGCGCAATACAACATCTCTAACAAAAACAATCAATCTTGGTTCCTCTTCAGTATTAATTACCGGGGCAGGAAATGCTTTGTACCTGAATGACACGCGTTTGACTTTTGATGCCGCATTGGCTCAGTTTGAGTTTAATTATGCCGGTTCTGATACAGTGAATATTTATCTGGGACGCGATTCGGTTTATACCATACAGGATGTCGAATTACCCGTTGCGGTTTCTCGTATTTATTCTTCTTTTAAAACAGAGAGCATATTTATTCATCCGGCCTCGGAAGTGCTTTTGGCGCATGGTATAGAGCTTGTCGTTGACACTCTGGATGCCAATGGTGATTGCGGACAATATATTTATCTGTCATCTTTTTGTTCGGAAAATCCATCCGGAGATATATCCACTTGTCCTTCTGCTATCCCTCTTATTAATGCAGCAGATGGTGAAATTACCGTTTCATACTTCAAGGTTTCGTACAATGAGTTGTCGGGCGCTGTTATTCATGCCTTGAATTCATTCGAGTTTGATAATGTATCGGGATGGGATATCGTTGAACCTGCTGCCGCAAATGTTATGTATTGGATTGGTGGTACAGGCCATTGGAACGATCCTACGCATTGGTCGAATTCGTCGGGTGGTTTTTCGGGTGGTTGTATTCCTGTAAAGGGCAATGATGTTGTCTTCGATCAAAATTCATTTAACTCGGATGATACTGTTTTTGTTGATGAACTTTCATTTTGCCATTTGATGGACTGGTCTGACATTGATGAACTCGCTATGCTTTCTGGTACAGGTAAGGTTTTTGTAACAGGATCTCTTTTGCTGCATGATAGTTTGGACATAGTTCTTGATGATGGAATTGAGTTGAATTCGGGTACGGCCGCAACAAAAAATATCAGATCCGATCATGCCGGTATTTTTTCGGAAATTCTTGTAAATACCATCGGATCCTACCATTTGCTTGATACGTTGCAATCACAATCAGAGATTATTCTCCAGCGTGGAGCTTTATCAATAAACAAACAAGGGTTGATTTGTCAACGTATTGATATGTCTGGCAGCGAAGTCCGCAGTTTCGATTATACAAAATCAGAAGTTGTTCTGATGGGGCATGATACGGTTTGGAATTCTACAGGTACAAACCTGACGTTGGTTTCCGATTCCGGTATTGTTGCTCTTGCATGGCCGGGTACCGATATGGTGTATGTAAAATCAGCTAACAGCTCATTTGATTCGCTAATGGTTCATTCTCCCAGAACCCGCATTTATGGCGGTGGAGAATCGGTTCTGCTTGCAGTCGATGCTGGTGTTGCGCTCGAATTTGAACCATCCACAATCTGGTCTTTTGATAGTTTGTTTGTAAACGGTTCCTGTTCAATGCCTGTTATGCTATCGGCTTTCATTGGTGAAACAGGCACTGCGACACTGAACAAAACAGGATATGATACTTTGACGATTTCGGATGTAGTTATACAAAACCTGTTGGCAGATTCTACCGGGGGCCGTCAATACAATGCCGTCGCTTCTTCTGCAATTGGTGTAACTACCGGATGGATATTTTCCGGCTCTGTTCCCGGTCAAACGTATTATTGGACAGGTTTGATTGATAAAAACTGGCATATTGCATCCAATTGGACTACAGATCTTGTGACTCCCGCATCCTGTGTTCCGGGACCAGCAGATACTGTGGTTTTCAACGATGTTCAGATGAATGCATTGAATGATACCGTTGTCATTTATCGCAATGCTTTCTGTCGTGTAATGGATTGGAGTGGCATTGTAACAAGAACTCCGGCTTTGCTTATCGAAGCAGATTTGCAGATTTCGGATGATCTGATAATGGATGAAAATCTTGAATTTGGCTATGGTGGTGGTTTTTCTCCTAACGATTTGAATCCGCCAACGTTGATTCTTGCGCCTGCTTTTTCGCAGGCCAGCTTTAATCCGTCTTGCAGCCGATATGGTGTAAATACTGTGTTTGCAGGATTGTCACTGTCCGATACATTATTTATGACGGATACTCTTTTAACCGATTCAACGGTTTCTGTTGTGATTAAATCCGGGTCTTTTATGTCGCAGCAATTTCCGCTGACAGTGGGTATTCTGAAAACAGAAACAGCTTCGTCTAAAATTGTTGATTTGAAAAATTCTGATATTTCAATAAAATATTCAGCTGTGTTTCAGGATGCTTCAATATTGGCTCTGAATGCCGATTCTACGCGAATTGTTATGCCGGGCAACAAGTCGTTTATCAGCTATTTTGATGGCGGAAATCAGCGGTTTTTTGATTTTGAAATGATAACATTGTATTCTGATTCAGCCGGAATTTTTTATAATGGTCAGGTCTTCGGAGCCGATACTTTTCGCATTTTTACAGTGCATCCTGATATGCATCTTTATTTCGAAGCGGGAATGGAACAGACTTTTGACAGTGCCTTTATCGCTTCCGGGACATGCCAGGAGCTTATTTACATCGCTTCTACCGAAGAAGGTTCGGCGGCAATACTGACCAGTCTTGCCAGCGACAGTATCCGAACACAGTGCACCGTTGTGCGCGATATAACCTCAAGCAATGGAGCTGTTGCTGTTTTCAGCACAGATGTTTCAAACAACACCAACTGGCGCTTCGATGCGGTACCCGCCACAACAGCTTCGTTTACTGTTTCGGGTCCAACATGCTATGGCGACAGTGTTCACTTTGTGAATACATCAACAGCATATAGCGGTAATCAGGGTGATCTCACTTTTGAATGGTATATGCAGGATACTTCATTGACTACAACAGTTGTTTCTCCTGTTCATTACTTTAGCAATAACCAGAAGTATGGTGTTACGCTTGTTTCTACTTTCAGCAATGGTTGCACAGATTCATTTACTGATTCGGTCACCATTTACAAACCTGTAATTAATCTGAGTTCGAGCGATGCGGATACAACAATCTGCGATGGTTCACTTGTTACAATGACCGCCAATTCATCTAATCCGTCCTATCATTTTTATTTCTTTTCGGATGGCATTCCTGTGATTCAATCGCCTGATTCAACTAAATACAGAACTGATTCCATCAGTGATGGAGAAACTATTTTTGCAGTGGTTGATTACATGGGTTGTTTCGATACCAGTGGCGTTTTTACTTTTTCAGTAGATACATTGCCACTTGTCTCATTAAACAGCAGCGATGCTGATCAGATCATTTGTTTGGGCGACAGTGTGACTTTTCTTGCGTCTGGTGCTGATCAGTTTCAGCTATATCTGAATGGTGTTGCTTATGGCAATCTTGGTGTAAATGCTGCTTGGATAACAGATACAATAAATACGGCCGATGAATTCACTCTGTATGGAAGAAACGTCTCAACCGGCTGTGAATCTTATAGTGCAGATTCTTTGTTGTTCACTGTTCTTCCGCTGCCGGTTGTTTCTCTCACTTCATCCGAAGCCGATACGACCATTTGTGCAGGTGATACAGTTGTCATTCATGCTGCCGGTGCAAATGAATATGTTTTTTATCTTAATGGTGTGCCAATAAGCCCCCAGTCAACGGTTGACAGTGTTGTTGTTTCATCCCTTGCCGATAATGATATTGTTAGTGTTGAGGGCATTTCTCTTGCCGGTTGCAGAAATTATGCACCGGGATCACTCGTGTTTCATGTTGAAGTTACTCCTTTGCTTTCTTTTGTAAGTGATGATAGCGACAGTCGTATCTGTGACGGTCAGCAGATTACTTTTCAGGCCGGTGGTGCTACCGAGTATGAGTTTTTTATTGATGGTGTATCAACCGGTCCTTTGAGCACAAATAATTCTTTTACTTCATCATTTTCCAATGGCCAGTCCGTGTCAGTGCAGGGCCGCCTCGGGAATTGTTATTCCTTTGCTGATTCCATTTTCACCATCGATGTGCGCCCGACAATCACCTGGTCATATTCCGACAGTGTTATTTGTGCTAATGAATCTATTAATCTGGAAGCAGAAGGCGACACGGTATATCAGTATTTTATTGATTTTGTTCCTGTAACGCCATTGCAGTACGATTCGCTGTATCTGGCTTCTGGGCTGGCGGATGGTCAGGTTATCACTGTTAGTGGAACAGAGTATGCATGTACTCCGGCGCCATTGACTGTTACTGTTTATCCGGTTCCTTTGGTTAATGTTGCCTGTTCAGATCCCGATACAGCTATTTGTGATGGCTCTGTAGTTAGCTTTACTGCTTCGGGTTCCGAAACGTATGGTTTTTATGTAAATGGTGTTGCAACAGGGCCTTATTCTACTGTTAATGTTTATTCGGTTGACACGTTGAATAATGGCGATATGATTAGTGTTCAGGCGTATTCAGCCAATGGATGCCTTTCTGTAGCCGAAGATACTTTTATTGTTGAAGTGGCTCCCAATCCTGTTGTTGTAGTAACACAATCAGATCCAGACCTGACTATTTGTGCCGGAGATACTGTTTATTTCAATGCTTCCGGAGCTGATAGCTATGAGTTTTTTGTTGCCGGCACTTCACAGGGATCTCCTTCTGCGGTTTCTTCTATTGCCCTTGGAAATCTGTTCAATGGAAATGAGGTTACTGTTAATGGTACCAGTGGCTATTGTACTTCTACGTCTTCTGATGTGTACCAATATACAGTCAATCCGATTCCAACCATTACTTTTAGCCCGGTTTCAGGAACTTCGGTCTGCTCCGGCGATACCATTCAGATTCTTGCTGGTGGTGCAATGTCGTATCAATTTTATGTTGATGCCTTGCCATGGGGTGCTGAATCCGGCAATTCATTGTTTCAATGCGATACGCTAACAACTGGTCAGATTGTTTCTGTGGAAGGAACATTGGCAGGATGCACCGGAACTTCGTCGCAGACTTATTCTGTTACAGTGAATGATTATCCGTCGCTTTCTTTTATCAATGATATCCCATCCGGTTATATCTGTTTTGGCGACACTGTTACTTTTGAAGGGAATGGCGCACAACATTATACTTTTTATCTGGAAGGGATGCCCGTCTCAACCGACTCCGTTTTTGTTTCCGGTGATATTCAGAACGGACAGGAAGTAACTTTGTACGGATACAATGGTGTATGCGGTCTGTGGGCCGATACCACCATGACGGTCTATGTAAATTACGTTGACGTGGATTTGTCGTCCGATATGCCTTCGACGGCTTTGTGTGCAGGTTCTGCAGTACAGTTTACTGCTTCCGGAGCCGATATGTATGAGTTCTTTATAGATGGTCTCTCGCAGGGTAGCCCTTCTGCGACCAATGTATTCACCCCTTCTGTTATCAATGATGGACAGGTGGTTTCGGTGGTCGGAACATCCAGTCTTTCAGGTTGTGCTCAATCTGCGTTTAACGATGTTTATGTTCATATTATTGAATTACCGCTAATTTCGGCTTCGCCCGATGTCGTTTTCTGTGAAGGCGATTCAGTACTGCTTATCAGCAGTCTCAATCAAAACAATCACTGGTTCTTCGAAGGAACACCTGTTGCAGCTGTCACCGATTCAACCATCTGGGCGTACGAAGGTGGTAATTATTATTCGGTTGTTTCAGCTGGAAGCATGGGTAGTGTTTGGTCGTGTGGTGAAAATAGTTTGGGGCAGTTTGGCGATGGAACGACTTTTAATAGCATTGATATGCAACAGTCTGTTTTATCAACGTATGCTTTAGAAGTGGCTTGTGGTGCTGAATTTACACTGGTGCTCAATGATGATGGCTCTGTTAAAGCGTGGGGCCGAAATGAATTTGGCGCACTTGGAAACGGGAATTATACCGATTCAAATTTGCCTGTCTCTGTAGGAAGCTTGACCGACATTCATAAAATCGCGGCAGGAAATCGTTTCGCATTGGCTTTAAAAAGCGATGGAACAGTGGTTTCATGGGGCGAAAACACCTATGGTCAATTGGGCTATGGAAATTATTCCACCAGCAATTTCCCGTTTGCAGTTTTGAATATTGATAGTGTTACAGATATTGCTGCCGGCGAAAATCATGCACTGGCGCTGACTGAAAATGGTCATGTCTGGGCCTGGGGTCTCAATCAGGCGGGACAGCTTGGCGATAGTACGCAAATCAATCGCAATAGCCCGGTTATGGTGAAACATCTCGACGATGTTGTTGCTGTTGCTGCAGGAGCCAATCACAGTATGGCTCTTACGGCTGATGGCTCTCTCTGGTTGTGGGGAAACAATGCCAGCGGGCAGCTCGGTAATGGAAGTTATAATTCTTCATGGATTCCGGTAAAAGTAAATCTGTACAACGGAATAGTGAATTTCGACGGTGGTTTCGCTCATTCAATCGCCTGCGATACAATGGGAATGGTTTATACCTGGGGCGATAATACTTATGGTCAGCTTGGATTGTCAATGTTGGCTGAATCACTTTTCCCGGTGCATTCCGATGTCAGCGGGGGTGTTGTTGATGTGAAGGCGGGCAAGTATTCTTCTTTTGCATTGAGGGTTGACAGTAATCTTGTAAGCTGGGGCCAGAATCAGGCAGGACAGCTTGGATACAGTGGTGCAGCTAGTGTTTTTTCGCCGCAGGTGATAGATCAGACTTTTGGTGTTGGTTCATTTGATGCGGGTGACAGGCATTTGGCCGTAATTCCGGTGCATGATCAGTCTTGCTCTGCATCTGGGATTACGCTTAGTATGGATACAGTTCCGGATATTGATATTGTTCTGAATGGGTTAATATTATCAACCACTGCAAGTGGTGTTTTATATCAGTGGTACTACAATGGCAGCGCGATTCCGGGTGCTACCGGAACATCAGTAACCATCGCAGCATTCGGAACATATTATGTTGTTGTTACTTTTGCCAATGGATGCTCCGGCTTCTCCGAAGAGTTTGATTATGGTGTCGGCATGGATGAATATGGCGTATCGCAATTGCTGTTGTATCCAAATCCTTCCAATGGTGAATTTACCGTAATGCTTTCTTCAAACGATCAGGCGCGGTCGTGGAGGATATTGAATTCTCTCGGACAGGTTGTTGCTGCGCAGAATGAATTGAATAATGCTGTGTTTGAAGTACGCGGAGTTGCGCTCTCACCGGGCGTTTACAGCATTCAGGTCATTTGCGGCGATGGCGCAGTGAGATCAGCTAAATTCACTGTGACAGAATAATTGCCGTCTGAATAGTTTTATCAGAAATCAAAAGAGCTTAAAGATTGATTTTCTTTAAGCTCTTTTTTCTTTAAATGTGTTGTACAAAAATGAATTGTTCTGTAATTCAAAAGCTCTTACAACGCATCGCAACATTCCGCTTCCGACTTTGGCGGATCAGGGTTGTTTCTGTTTTTATGTCCCGTAAGGGACAAAATATTGGTAGCTAATATAATAGAATCGGGCTCGTGCCGTCAGGTACATAATGGTTTATTGGCGACCGTTTCGTCCCTAACGGGACGGATTCATTTTTCTTTTTTCTACCAACATCCTGTCCCTAACGGGACAGTTGTTGAATGCAGCTGCCACAACATTCCGCTTCCACCTTTGGCGGAACAGGTTTGTCTTCCTTTAATCAGGAAGTTTATCACTCATAGGCGTGAATGTAATGTCAAAAGAAACCGCAAGGCCGGCTGAATCGGCCTGTTTTAATATTCATCCTGGTATTAGCGTTGTGTCAATCTTTTTTCCGCGTTTATCTGGTGTGATATCAGTTAATCAGCGTTATTCCGCGTCTGAATCTCATTCCGCAAGCCGCATGCCCTATGCCGCAAGCCGCATGTGCTACTGCACCACAAAAGTCTTCGTTACATCATTCTGAAAACAGTGGAGTCTGATGTAATACGTTCCCGGAGCCAGGCCTTCAAGTTCCAGATCGAAATGATTGGCGCCTTTTTGTGCATACTGACTCATGTTGTAAATCAGCGCGCCATCCGAAGAGTAAATGTAAACATCGGTTGCTGCCTGATCCATGGCGGTGAACTCAACGGCAAAATGTCCCGAATTCGGATTGGGAAACAGATTTATATTGGTGAAATATTCATCGGCAACAACAGGCGGAACAATGGGAACTTCCTGCGGCAAAACAGCGCTGTCCTGTGCAATGACTTCCGGTTCGGGGTCCGGTTCTTTGGCCGGATTGGGTTCTTCAGCGACGGGCTCATTTTTACAAGGGTTGCCCGAAATGTATTCTACCAGATAAATGTCGCCCGGCATGGTGTCGGGGTTGTGATTCCATGTCGATCTGAATTTCTTTGCATCCAAAGGACCTTGAATATCTCTAAACAAGCCGTTGTTTTTGCCGTCGGGATCTTCAATTCTGATCTGGTATTCGGGGTAATATCCTTCTGATTCCCGAAAAATGATGAAGTTGCCAAGACTATCAGTTACTGCATCAAATTCAGCATTGCCATTGCGGTCAATCAGTTTTACCTTCGCATTTTTCACCGGATTCTGGCATTCAATGTCTTTTACAGAACCTTTTACAGTGAAGAAATACACCGGAGCTCCGTACTGGGCAAGCACTTCGGAAGTGAAGCCAATTAAAAAACCCAGCAAAGACAATGCATTGGCAAATAATCGTGTAAACATAACGCAGTGTTTTTAAAAAATCAGGGCGCATTTGAACCAATAATTGTTCCGTAAAACGTTAAATTCCGTATATTTATTATACTTCGCCGTCATTGAATTGGCCTTAGTTTCTTGTAATCTTAAAATTCGTATCTTTGCACCGCTTTACGGCTCCGTAGTTCAATTGGATAGAATGGCAGATTCCGGTTCTGTTGGTTGGGGGTTCGAGTCCCTTCGGAGTCACACTTCAGCTTCTTATACATCAAAACTTCTCCGAAGGGACGAGAAGTTTATCCGCCCGCTGGCGGAAGTCCCTTCGGAGTCACACTTCAGCTTCTTATACATCAAAA